>Ga0102590_1000308_pt1 | contig 121178 bp, 105 predicted proteins | sample AraplaMF_Col_mMF_FD_76859 | JGI IMG/M metagenome (GOLD analysis project Ga0102590, IMG submission 76859) | Arabidopsis root microbial communities from the University of North Carolina, USA - plate scrape MF_Col_mMF | ecosystem: Host-associated > Plants > Roots > Endosphere | place: USA... | reverse complement strand
GCGCGATGCCGACTGCAACTGCTCGCAATGCACCCGCACGATCAAAGGCTGGCCCGCCAATATCTCCGGCGAAACCGGCCCGCGCGGAAAGGCGCGCGCGGAAACCGCGAGCGCCTGCCGGTCGGCCACCAGCTCCAGCTGCCGGTGGCCGCGGGACGCCGATCCCAGCGCGCTGCAGGCCACGTCGTGATGTCGCTGGCAAGGAGCGACAATCTCCTGCAGATCAACGGCTTCTTTCATGGCGGGGTGGTCGCCGGGCTGGCGGACCATGCCGGCGGCGGCGCGGTGACCACGGCGATGCCATCAGGCCGGTTTGCGGTAACCGTGAACCTCAACGTCAGCTTCCTCGCCCCGGCGAAAGGCGACAGGCTGATCGCCCGCGCCCGTGCGATCCAGGTCGGCAGCACGATCGGCGTGGCGCATGTCGAAGTAGCGTCGGTGGCCGGCGGCGTCGAGACGCCGTGCGCGGTGGCGATCGTGACGCTTCGCGGCGTCGACTTCCCCGCCAAATAAAAGCCACGCCGGGCTGGAGACTGCATCGCGTTCCCGATGGCGGAACGTGCGTCACCTCACGGAGCGGCACGAAGTCAAGTCCGGCTCGCTCATCCGGCACATGAGATGTTCGGATTGGCTGAAACCGATGCCTGGTCCGGCTGCCCGTCGAACACAGATCTCGTTCGGCGAACGAGAATGCACATTAAGCAACCGAGCTTTGACTCGGTAAACGCTCGTCTTTCCATTGCTAAAGTAATTGATGAGCTGGTTCGCGCTCAAGCATGCGCTTGAAGTGTCAGTTCTTCGTTTCGGCTCGGCTGGCGCCCTTGGCGCGCCGCGTTGAAGAATGTGCTCGAAGCATCAATCCTTCACGGAAACGGCAAGACCGCATGGCGCGATCTCGCCGGATATTGCCGGGCAACGTTTAAGACTTGGTATGCCGGTATGGCATCGCACCGATCAGTGAATGCTTCTCGTGGCGCGAACGTGATGCAGCGCGCCGGCGCCGCCGCCCACGGCATCTCCAACTTTCGATTGCAATTGCAAATGGCGCGGCCATAGACTTTCAACTCCGTGGCTTTGCGTCCAGGAGATCGGCATGTCGTCACGCGCAGCGATCTATCTGTCCGGGATCACCTTGACGCTGGTATGCCTTGTCGCGGGTGCGAATGGCGCCCGGGCCCAGGAGGCCCAATGGCAGACCGCGATACAAAAAACCGGCTGCTTCACCGACCGCCTGAGTACCGCCGCGCTCGTCCTGATCGCGTCGACATGGGATGAAAGACCCCTCCCCAAACTGTTTACGGATGCAGGACAAAAAGCCGCCCTGTCGAAACTCACCGAATCCGACGCTTCGGACAAGGTCACGCCAGGCCAGCTCACGCAGGCGCTCGGGCCGCTCCTCAAGGCCACGGGCGCCGCCATTGAACGGCTGAACGCCGACAGCCGGGCCTACGGCGCGGCGCTCTGCCCAGTGCTCTACGTCCAGGCCGGCGCTGACTTCCTGCAGACGCTGAACAGTCACGTCCAGACCACACCGCCTTCGCAACCCTATCTGAGCCTGGCTGAATTTGCCCTGTCGGCACAGGGCTGCACGACGAGCAGCGACGACCCCGGCAGTTTTTCCGAAACCAGCGCGGCGGCGTGGCAAAAAGCGGCGGCAAACCTGCGATGGCAGCCAAGGGACGCGAAGCGCCCTTCAGCCGGAGAAACCGCGCGCCTGCTGGCCGAGCCGCTACGGAGCGATCTGTGCGAGGCATCCTTCACCGGGAAACCCATCGGGGGCGCAGGCGCCCTGCTCGCGCTCGCGCGCCTGTATGCGCCCGATCCAAAGGCAGGGTGCGGCGCCGATGCCAAACCGGCGGACCTTGCCGTGATCGCGGAGATCGTTCGCACCGAGCCCGAGGCCTTTGGTGACTTTCCCGAATACGGCCCGACCGAGCGCTGCCCCGTGCGCGAACGGCTGCTCTACGATATGTACCGGCGGGCCAAACGGGGTGAGCTGGAAGCGAGCGCCGTCGCCAAGGCGCATCTGGCTTCCTTGGGATATCTGAAGACCGACAACAAGCCCGATCAGGTGGAAGACGGCGTCAGCGCCGACTGGTCCCAGGCGACACTTACCAAGTCGGATTTCAATGTCAGCATCCGGCAAATCCCAACCCTGACGCGGCTGGGCGAGCTTGTTGCGAACGACGACAAGGCGCTGGCCATGGCGCTGGACGCCGCCAATGCGTTCGGCCAGACGCAACTCGGGATCACGCTGACCGAAGGGCTGAGCGACGCCGGCAAGAAGCCGGAGCGCGGGATTCGGCTGTTCGAGGCCGCGGTGGCGGCGGGGGATTCCGGCTTCGCCCTGCTGCGCGTCGCGCAAGCCTATGAACAGGGTTACGGCGTGCCGGCGGACCCAACTCGCGCGGTCGCCTCCTACACAAGGCTGGCAGATCTCGGGCAGCCGGCAGGCCTGCTCGCCCTGGCCCGCATTTACGAGGACGGCCAGCTAGTCCCACGCGACCTCACCGCGTCAGGCAAATGGTATCGCGCACTGCTTGCCATGCTGCAGTCCAAACCGCCGCCCAAGGAGGGCGACAACGACTCAGCCCAGCAGATCGACTGGGTCGACAGTATCGCCGACGCACTTCAGGACCGCCTGCTGGCCGGCGCCGACTTCCTGTCCTCGCCGGAAGGATTTCAAACCGTGCGGGAGGCCGCGCGAAAGCATCCCAAACTCGCTGCCGCGCTCGGCGATGCGTTTTCATGCGTGGACTGCGGCGCGGCCATCGAACTCAAGACCGCCGCCGACTGGTATCGGATCGGCGGCGGCTCGGACGCGGCTAACCAGAATGTCCCCGATATCAAGCTGCGCCTGGCACGCCTGTTGCTGGCCAGGCCAGAACTTTCGAATGCCCCCGATGAAGCCATCACCTTGCTCAAGGCCGCGGCGGAAGGCAACGCGCTCGCATCCAACCTCCTGCCCTATATCACCGCCAAACCGAACGCCACCGACGAGGACCTGGTGGCGCTCGTCGCGGCGAAACTTGGTTCCGACACCTGCAAGGTCAGCGACGAAGAATCCAACGAGGACTGCACGCAATTCGCCCATCTCCTGGCGACCGGCGGTCTCGACATCAAGCTCGTCAAGGTCGGCTTCGACTATCTGAAGTCGGCAAGCGACCAGGCGCTGGCGCGGAAAACCCAGCGATGGTCGCTGCCCGAAGAGGCCGTCGCGTTCGCCGATGTCCTGGCGTTCTACGGCGACTTCGAGGGGGCACGTGCGGTCCTGACCCGCGTCACCGGCATCCTGACGGGCAAGGAAGCCTACAAGGCGCGCAATGCCGTGATCCGGCGGCTGATCAACACGCGGCCGAGCCCGGCCAACCCGCGCATCGGCGCGCTGAAAGGCCTGCTCGACACCCTGGCCGCGAAAGACGATTCCGATGCCAGGATGTTCCGTCAACTCCTGAGTGCGCCGGTCGCTGCCGGCCCCGGCAAGCTCGACGAGCCGGTCAGCTACGACAGCGCCGCCGCGGAATACCATGCGCAGCTGGCGCGCGGCGGCATCAGCCGCGGCATGGCGGCGGCGGCGCGGCGGCTGTCCGAAGCCGAGGAGCGACGCAACAACCCCGCGAACGCCATCAGGCTCGAGCTGGAAGCGCTCAACACCGAGATCGAGCTGGAGAACGCGGCGGGCATTTTCACCGGACCGCTGCCCGCGGCGCTTGCCCGGGTCTGCCTGTATTCCAAGACCAGCCGGCGCATCTTCGATCTCGGCAGCATCGATGTGGCGCTGGTTCTCGCCAAGACCGCCGTCAACGAGCTTCAGGACGTGCGGCGCGCCTTGCGAGAACTGCCCGAGCAACTGCAATTGTGCTTCACCGATGTGGTTTCGGACCACTACCGCTGGCTTGCCGATCTGTTTATCCACCAGGGCCGCCCCGCGATCGCCGAGCGCGTGCTCGGATTTCTCAAGGATTTCGAAGCGTTCCAGTTTCTCGACCGCGATCGGCGCTTCCAGGGCGCCGCGCTCGACCAGTTGCCGCTGTCCAACGAAGAGTTGCAGGCGCAGAAAGCCATCGCCGAGATCAGGATACCTGTCGCGGTGCTCGGACTGCGCCAGCGCGAACTGCAGATGCGCCGTAGCGACTCCAACCTGACGGCGGCTGAGCGGCAGGAACTGGAGACGGTGGAAAAGGAGTTGAGAGCCTATGCGGCGAAGAGCTCCGAAGTGGTCGAGCAGTTGAAGACGGCAGCCAAGACGGCGGGCGAGCCCGACAGCGAGGCCCGGCTGGCCAGCCTGGGTTCGATCCAATCGCGGTTACGTGTCGAGCTGCAATCCAAGGCGGTGGCGCTGCATTACGTCGTGCTGCCCACCCGCATGCACATCATCCTGACGCTCCCGGTCGGCGCGCAGCTCACCCACACCTGGGATCGGCTGGACGACCGGCCGTTTGACGAGAAGGCGCTGAACAAGAAGATCGCCGATTTCCGCGCGCTGCTTCAAAAGCCCGCGCGGGACCCGGTTCCGCTGGCGCAGGAGTTCTATGATCTCCTGATCGGACCGTTCGCCAAGGAGATCGCGGCCAGCGGCGCGCACACCCTGCTGGTCTCGCTGGATCGCAAGCTTCGCTACATTCCGATTGCCGCGCTGCATGACGGAAAATCCTATCTCGTCCAATCCTTCCAGTCCGTCGCGATGACGGAGACCATCCCGGCAGCGCGCGAGGCGTCCGCGGATGTCAGGATGTCAGCGTTCGGCACCACGCGCGAATATCCGGGGTTCGCGATGCTGCCGGCCGCCCAGTTCGAGGTCGACGGATTGATCATGAACGAACGAGGTCAGGGAATCTTCAAGGGCCGCGAATTCCTCGACCTCAAGTTCAATCGCCAGTCGCTCAGCGACGGGATGCTGTTCGGCCGCGCCGGACAGGCCGACCTGGGCATGGTGCACATCGCCTCGCATTTCAATCTCGGCAAGACCAACGCGGCTTCATTCCTTCTGCTGGGAGACGGCGGCCGTCTCAGCATCAAGGATATTCAGGATAATATGGGCGCGAACCGCGAGTTCGACTTCGGCGACGTCGACCTCCTGACCTTGTCGGCGTGCGAAACGGCCTATGCCGACGAGGGCTCCGACGGCCGCGAGCTCGAGAGCTTTGCGACCGCGGTCCAGCGCGAGGGCGTCAGGACGGTGGTCGGCACCTTGTGGCCGATCGCCGACCGCGCCTCGGCGCTGTTCGTGCACCTGTTCTACAAGAACGCCGTCGCGCGCAAGCTGCCGCGCGACGCCGCGCTGGCCGAAGCGCAACGCGCGTTCATCAAGGGCGACGCCGCCGTATTCGGCGACGATGCAAAACCGCCGGCTGCCGGAGCCGCGCCCGGCCAGGCACCGCCACGCGCCGCCGATTACTCGCACCCCAAATACTGGGCCCCGTTCATCATCATGCAGGGAATCCGGAAAGGTTGATGCCGTGAAACAGTTTTGTCAGCCGTCCATCGGCCTGCTGTTCGTCGCGCTCGCCGCGGCGCCGGCCGCCGCACAGACCAGGCCTCCAGCCGCCGCCCCCCGGACCGCGCAATGCTTTCGGGTGGACCTCGACGAGGCGCATGGCCCGATCAAGCAGATCCAGGTCGACTATCAGAAAAAAGAGTTTTCGGTCCGGCAATGGGGCGCGCCGCAAATCCGTTTTGTCATCGCGGCAACCTGCAACCCCGGAAAGAACGGCGCATTGTCGTGCTTCATCGAATGCGAAGGGGGCCGTGCCGAAATGTCGATCCGCCGCGACGGCGTGCTGGCGTTGGACGCCCGCGAGTTCGCACTCTATGCCGAAGTCCGTTCGGCGCTGCCCGGCGCGGGAGGCGTAGACGCGGCGGTGCTGACGGGCCGCTTCAACCTGGCCCCGGTGGGCGATCAACAATGTGCCGGCGACAATGAAGCCGAGTTGCGGCCCGAGGCGGATCTGAGGAAGGGCGAGTTCGAGCCCCGCGTCAAGGATCTGGAGCAATCGCTGGTCGACCTTGGTTACCTCGCGCGCCGGCCGAGCTGGTACTTCACCGGAAAGACCGATGCCGCCGTCGCCCAATTCCAGCGCGCGATCGGCATGAAGCCGACCGGAATCGCCGATGCCGAAACGTTCCGGAAACTCCGCCTGACCGCGGCCGTCCGCGGCGGCAGCTGTTGAGCCACCCGCGCCTTGACGATGCGCCATCCACTGCAAGAGCATGATCCGGAAAAAGTGGGAACCGGTTTTCCCACGCGACAAACGCGAACGCGTTTGCGCGGAGATCATGCTCAAATCAAAGAGGAAGACAGCATGTCCTTCAATCGACGCGAAGCCCTCACATTGGCCGCAGGCGCCGCACTCGGGTTGGGAACGGCCACCGCCGGATCGGCCCAGACCGCCCAAGGCAAGCAGGATGCTGCCGCCGAGCGCAGCGTCGAGAGCTGGATGGACGAATGGATTGCAGACAAGCAGCGGGCCTCCGACGATCCGCTGCACGTCGGCCGCTTCAAGGAGCCGATCTACTATCTGCTCCGCCCGATATCCTGGAAACCCGGCGCCGATTCCCCCGCCCGGCTCGAGGCCGTCGAAGCGCCGACCGGGTTCGTGACCGACTTTGCCAGCATACCCCGCGTATTCTGGTCGCTGCTGCGCCCCGACGGTGAATACACCTATCCGGCGATCATTCACGATTACCTGTATTGGACTCAGATACGCCCGAAGAACATTGCGGACGAGATTTTCCGCGCGTCCATGCAGGACTTCAACCTCAGCGCCACGACCATCACCACGATCTACAATGCGGTGCGCCTTGGCGGGCAATCGGCCTGGGATGGAAATGCCGAACTGAAGCGCAAGGGCGAGAAGCGAATTCTCAAGCCCGAAGCGTTTCCGCCGGCGCGCGCCAGCTGGAGCGATTGGAAGCAGCGGGCCGATGTATTTGCGGATACGGCGCCGCAGTAACACCGGGTGCCTTTAAGCCCGAAGGCAAAAACTCTCCCCGCGACCGGCGGGGAGAGCTTGAACGCAAGCCTCAGTTCTTGGTCTTGTCGACCAGCGCGCCCTTCTTGATCCACGGCATCATGTCGCGGAGTTTCGCGCCGACTTCCTCGATCGGGTGCTGGGCGAGCTTGGCGCGGGTCGCCTTGAACGAGGTCTGGTTGACCTTGTTCTCCAGCATCCAGTCGCGGGCGAACTTGCCGCCCTGGATGTCGGCGAGGACGCGCTTCATCTCGGCCTTGGTCTCCGCGGTCACGATGCGCGGGCCGGTGACGTATTCGCCATACTCGGCGGTGTTGGAGATCGAGTAGTTCATGTTGGCGATGCCGCCTTCATAGATCAGGTCGACGATCAGCTTCACCTCGTGCAGGCACTCGAAATAGGCCATCTCCGGGGCGTAGCCGGCTTCGACCAGCGTCTCGTAGCCGCCCTTGATCAGCTCGACGAGGCCGCCGCAGAGCACCACCTGCTCGCCGAACAGGTCGGTCTCGCACTCTTCCTTGAAGGTGGTCTCGATGATGCCGGCGCGGCCGCCGCCGATCGCCGAGGCGTAGGACAGGCCGAGGTCATGGGCGTTGCCCGAGATATCCTTGGCGATCGCGATCAGGCAGGGCACGCCGCCGCCGCGCTGGTATTCCGAGCGGACGGTGTGGCCGGGGCCCTTCGGCGCGATCATCAGCACGTCGAGGTCGGCGCGCGGGTCGAGCAGGTTGAAGTGAACATTGAGGCCGTGGGCGAAGACGAGCGCAGCGCCCTTCTTCATGTTGTCGTGCAGGTGCTCGCGGTAGATGTCGCCCTGCAATTCGTCGGGGGTCAGCATCATCACGAGGTCGGCCCATTTGGCGGCCTCGGCGACTTCCAGCACCTTGAAGCCGGCGGCTTCCGCCTTCTTGGCCGAGGCCGAGCCCTTGCGGAGCGCGATCGCGACTTCCTTGACGCCGGAATCCTTCAGGTTCAGCGCATGGGCATGGCCCTGGCTGCCGTAGCCGACGATGGCGACCTTCTTGCCCTTGATCAGGTTCAGGTCGGCATCACGATCGTAATAAACACGCATGGGTCGTTTCCTTAATCGATGGCCAAATCGGCCGGTTAATCAGGCATTTGGGTGGGGTGGACCGCCGGTCGCCCGCGAATTTCCGGCGTTGTCTAGAGCATTTTCCGCTTGAGGGGAAACCCGTTTCTGCATGGCCCGGTGCGGCATCATGCGTCCATGAAGACCGGATAGAGCGAGGCCAGCAGCAATACCGCCATGACGACATTAAAGACCCGGATCGCCCGGGGCGAGGTCAGCACCGGCCGCAGGGAGGTGCCGAACAGCGCCCAGGCGGTGCAGGACAGGATGCCCAGGATCAGGCTGAGGCCGACCTGGATCACGATGTTCCAGGGATAGGCGGCGATGGCGGCATAGGCGGTGATGGTGCCGATCACCATGACCCAGCCCTTGGCGTTGACCCACTGGAACATGGCCGCGCCCAAGAACGTCATCGGGCGGCCGCCGGTTTTGTCCTCCTCCGCCGACGGCGGTTCGGACATCGCAATCGCCCAGGCCAGATAGATCAGGTAGGCCGCGCCGGCATATTTCAGGATGGTCTGCAGCACCGGATAGGCGATGAAGATGGTGCCGAGCCCGAGGCCGACCGCGCCGATCATGAAGGCAAAGCCGACCGTGATCCCCATGATGTGCGGGATGGTCGGGCGGAAGCCGTAGGTGAGCCCCGAGGACAACAGCATGATGTTGTTCGGGCCGGGCGTGAAGAACATCACGGTGGCGAACATCACGAAGGCGATCAACAGCGATTGCGACATGGCGGCCTCATGCGATCCTTGGCAGAACTTGTTTTTCTGAAGCCTCGGTGTCGGGCTCGGTATCAACCTTGGGGTCTTCAAGAGAGCTGGTACGCTTCGACAGCAGCATGACGGCAATGCCGCCAACCACCGTGACCATGCCGGCCAGCCGCAGCGGCCCGAACGTTTCGCCGAACGCCACGCTGGATGCAGCCGAGCCGACGAACGGCACCAGCAGCGCGAACGGCACCACCTGCGCCGCCGGGTAATCGCGCAGCAGCCTCCCCCACAGCCAGTAGGCGATGCTGGTGGAGATGCCGCCGAGGCCAATCATGCACAACAGGCCCGTCAGCGACATATGGGTCAGCGCATGCCAGGTCGGCTGCGGACCGTTCGTGATCAGCGTCAGCACGAACAGCGGAACCGCGGCGACCAGGCAGAGCCACGCGAACAGGTCGAACATCGCTACGCCCTGCGCGCGCCGCAACAGCAGATTGCCGGCCGCGAAGCTGAGCGGCGAGATCATCAGGATCGCAAAGGCGCTGACGCTGAAATCATAGCCGACGGTTCCGCAGATCATCAGAAGGCCCGATGTCGCGATCGCAATGCCGACGGTCTGCCACACGCCCGGCCGCTCGCGGAACAACAGCGCGGCGAAGCCGATGGTGAACAGCGCCTGGCTCTGCACGATCACGCTGGAGAGGCCGACGGGAACGCCGTGCGCGATGGCAAAGGCTTGCGCAAGAAACTGGCCGAGAAACAGCGTGAAGCTGATCGAGATCAGCACCATCCAGGAAACCTTGGGCCGCGCCACGAACAGGCAGGGCAGCGCGGCGATGGCAAAGCGCAGCGTCGTCATCAGTTCCGGCGAAAACTCGTTGAGCGCAATCCGGCTCGCGACAAAGGCAAGCCCCCAGATCACCGCCACCAGAACGGCGATGCAGACATCGGCCGGTTTCATTTTTGGCTCTGTTGGTTCTTGGCTCTGCTGGTTTTTGTTAGCTCTGTTGGTCCGGCTTCGGCTTGCGCAGAAGATAGGTGCCGTGCAACGGCGCATGGTAGTCGACCGATTCCAGCACAAATCCGATATCGGTCAGCATGCGCTCGATCACCCAGCCGAAGGTCGAGTATTCGTCGCGCATGTGCGTGACGACGCCCTCGCGCTCGAAATCGTGGTTCTTGATGGTGAACTCGGCCCATTGCTCGACGTCACGCTCGACGCCGTCGGGCATGCTGACGAACACGATGTCGCGCAGGTAGAAGTTCGCGCCGGGCTTCAACGCCGCAAAGATCCGCGCCAGCGCCACCGCCTTCCAGAAATCGGGCAGATGATGCAGCGTGAACTCGCTGACGATCAGGTCATAGGAATTCGGCTGGTAGGCGAAGCTGAGCAGGCCTGCGGGCTGGGTGCGGATCGCCGCCTTGCGGTCGCGCGCATAGATGTTGGCGAGCCCGAGCATCGCCGGCGAAATGTCTATTGCGTCGACCTCGGCGCCCATCAGCGCCGCCTCGCAGGCCAGTACGCCGTTGCCGCAGCCGATATCGGCCACCCGCCAGCCGGGCTTGACGCCGAGCATGGTCAGCGCCGCGCGCGCCCGCTCGTCATTGTCGTCATGCCGGTCGTAGATCGAGGCGACCGCGGAATCGAGGCCGAGCTGCCGCCGTTGAGTGTAATACCAGTCCCGCGCCAGCATGGTTCACATCCCCTCGGGCCCGCGCCCGATCGCTGCAACCCCGGTGCGCGACACCTCGACGAGGCCGAGCGGGCGCATCAGGTCGATGAATTGACTGATTTTTGAAGAATTGCCTGTGATCTCGAACACAAAACTCTCGGTCGTGGCGTCGATCACGCGGGCGCGGAACGCATCCGCCAGCCGCAGCGCCTCGACCCGGCTGTCGCCGCGGCCGGACACTTTCACCATCGCCAGTTCCCGCTCGATCGAGCGTCCCGTGATCGTCATGTCGACGACGCGATAGACCGGAACCATGCGGTCGAGCTGGTGCTTGATCTGCTCGATCACCATCGGCGTGCCCGTGGTGACGATGGTGATGCGGGAGAGATGTTTCTGGCTCTCGGTCTCGGAGACGGTGAGACTGTCGATGTTGTAGCCACGGCCGGAGAACAGGCCGATCACACGCGCGAGCACGCCGGGCTCGTTCTGCACCAGCACCGAGAGCGTGTGCGTCTCGTTGGGATCATGGCGCTCTTCCAGGAAGTAGGCGGATGCGGGCTGGTTCATTGATGTCCCCTCAAACCAATTCTCGTCATGCCCGCGAAGGCGGGCATCCAGTAATCACCGGCGTCAGAGCTGCTCACGCCGGCCGCGGCGTACTGGATCGTCCGGTCCCGTCTACGCCAAGGCTTCGCCGAGGCGTTACGGTGCTGGCTCGCCGAAGCCTTGGCGAAGGCGGCAAGCCGGACGATGACAGCGAAATATTTGGCCAGCGGTCGTGTCATCACGCCAAAGCCTTCTCACCAACAATGGACGCATCCGTCCCGACCCATTTGCGGAACAGATCGAAATCGATATTGCCGCCCGACAGGATCAGGCCGACGCGCTTGCCGGCGAGTTTTGCCTTGTCCTGCAGGGCTGCGGCGAGCGCGGCGGCGCCCGCGCCCTCAGCGAGATTATGCGTATCGGTCCAGTAGGCGCGCATGGCTGCGGCGACCTCCTCGTCCGTGACCTGCACGATGCGCGAGGCGCCCTTGCGGATGATGCCGAGCGCCTCGGCCACGGGAACGCGGGTCGCCATGCCGTCGGCGAGGGTGTTACTCGTCTCCGTCGTCACGACGGTGCCCGCGGCGAACGACAGCGCGTAGGACGGCGCTTCGGTCGACTGCACGCCGACGATCTCGGTTTTGCGGCCGAGCAGATCGCGCGCCATGATGCAGCCGCAGATGCCGGAGCCCTGCCCGATCGGCACATAGAGCACGTCGAGATCGGGCGCGGCGCGCAGCAGCTCGAGCGCGTAGGTCGCAACCCCGAGCACGAGGTCGGGATGGAACGAGGGCACCATGTGCAGGCCGTCGAACTGCGCGCGGCGCTGGGCCTCCTCGGCCGCCGCCTGAAAATCCTCGCCGTGCTCGACCAGTTCGGCGCCGAACGCGCGCATGGCGCGGTTCTTCTCCACCGAATTGCCCTTCGGCACATAGATGACCGCGCGAACGCCATGGCGGCCGGCGGCGAAGGCAAGGCTCTGGCCGTGATTGCCGCGCGTCGCGGAAATGATGCCGGGAATGTTCGCCCGCTCGCGCTTGAGGCGGTCGAGATAGACCAGCCCGCCGCGCACCTTGAACGCGCCGATCGGCGTGTGGTTCTCGTGCTTGACGACGACATGCGCGCCGAGCCGCTCCGCCAGCAGCGGCCAGGCATGCGCCGGCGTCGGCGGCACCGCCTGCCCCACGATCTCATGCGCGCGTTCGAGCTCGGCAAGGTCAAACACTTCTCGATCCTCCCACATGCTCGTCACCCCCGCGAAGGCGGGGATCCAGTATTCCGGAGACGTCCGAGAGCAACGGAGACGCCGCGGCGTACTGGATCGCCCGGACTTCTGCGCGAAGACGCGCTTCGCGCTTTAGCCGGGCGATGACAGTGGATTTTATGGCTGGCGCGCTCACGCAAACATCCTCACACCAGCGCCTTGCCGCCGGCAAAGGCCGCGGCGGTGGCTTCGTCGGTGGCTTCCACCGGCAGCAGCATTTCGTTGTGTGCCTTGCCGGACGGAATCATCGGGAAGCAGTTTTCCAGCGCCGCGACGCGGCAATCGAACAGCACCGGGCGCTTGATCTTGATCATCTCCTTCAGCGCGCCGTCGAGATCGCCGGGCTTGATCGCCTGCAGGCCGACGCAGCCGAATGCGTCCGCCAGCTTGACGAAGTCCGGCAGCGCCTCCGAGTAGGAATGCGACAGGCGGTTGCCGTGCAGGAGCTGCTGCCACTGCCGCACCATGCCCATGTACTGGTTGTTCAGGATGAAGATCTTGATCGGCAGCTCATACTGAACCGCCGTCGACATCTCCTGCATCGTCATCTGCACCGAGGCGTCGCCGGCAATGTCGATCACCAGACTGTCCGGATGCGCAACCTGCACGCCGAGCGCCGCCGGCAGGCCGTAGCCCATGGTGCCGAGACCGCCGGACGTCATCCAGCGGTGCGGCTCCTCGAAGCCGAAGAACTGCGCCGCCCACATCTGGTGCTGGCCGACCTCGGTCGTGATGTAGGTGTCGTGGCCCTGCGTCGCCTCGAACAGCTTCTGGATGGCGTGTTGCGGCAGGATGATTTCACTGCTCTTCTTGTAGGACAGCGAATTGCGCGCGCGCCACTTGGCGACTTCCTGCCACCAGGCCTTGATGTCGGGCTTCTTGGCTTCCGCCTTGAACACCTGCAGGAGATCGCCGAGCACGTTGCCGGCATCGCCGATGATCGGGACGTCGACGCGGATGTTCTTGTTGATCGAGGACGGATCGATATCGATGTGGATCTTCTTCGAGCCCGGCGAGAACGCATCGACGCGGCCGGTGATGCGGTCGTCGAAGCGCGCGCCGACGCACAGCATGACGTCGCAATCATGCATCGCCATGTTGGCCTCGTAGGTGCCGTGCATGCCCAGCATGCCCAGCCAGTTCTTGCCCGACGCCGGATAGGCGCCGAGCCCCATCAGGGTCGAGGTGATCGGAAAGCCGGTGACGTCGACCAGCTCGCGCAGCAGCTTTGACGCTTCAGGTCCGGAATTGATGACGCCGCCGCCGGAATAGATCACCGGCCGCTTGGCGGACGCCAGCAGCGCCACGGCTTTGCGAATCTGCGTCGCGTCGCCCTTGATCCGCGGCGTGTAGGAAACGTGCACGTCGTCCCGGCGCGGCGGATGATAGGTGCCGGTTGCAAACTGCACGTCCTTCGGCACGTCGACCAGCACGGGTCCGGGACGGCCCGTGGTCGCGACATAGAACGCCTCATGCAGCACTTTCGCCAGATCGTTGACGTCGCGCACCAGCCAGTTGTGCTTGGTGCAGGGACGCGTGATGCCGACGGTGTCGCATTCCTGGAACGCGTCATTGCCGATCAGATGCGTCGGCACCTGGCCAGTGATGCAGACCAGCGGGATCGAATCCATCAGCGCGTCCGTCAGCGGCGTCACCATGTTGGTGGCGCCGGGACCGGACGTCACCAGCACCACCCCCGGCTTGCCGGTGGAGCGCGCATAGCCTTCGGCCGCATGGCCGGCGCCCTGCTCGTGCCGCACCAGGATGTGCTCGACGTCGCTCTGCTGGAAAATCTCGTCATAGATCGGAAGTACCGCGCCGCCGGGATAGCCGAAGAGGTGCTGGACGCCATGATCAATGAGCGCGCGCACGATCATCGCGGCGCCGGTCATCTGATTGGGGTCGTTGCTCTGGTCGGTCATGGTCTACTCCGGATGCGCTGCTGCCAGCGGCTTTTTGGTCTGTTTCAGGAAATAAAAAAGGGCCCGAGAGGCCCATGCACACCGCCTGAATTTGAGTGGCCGTCAGCCACCCCCGGCGGTGCGCCTGGGTACGACTACGATAAGGGCGAGTTTGGTAATAATATTACGCATTTTGCGTCTCGGACTTCCCAAAGGTTGCGCGGGTTATACCGCCCGGCCCCCGGAAGTCAAGGGAAGGACGAATTCAGCGCGATTTTCGAAGTGTAACCGCGTTCCGGGCATTCGGCGAGAGGGAATCTTATGCGTGAGGGATGCCTGGCGTTCACTTCTTGTCATGGCTGAGCTTGACGGGACCTAATCCGGGACGCCGTGAACGCCTCCCGCCCACCCCCTCGCCGCTTCCGGCGTCACCCACTCGAATTCCGGCAGTTGGTGGCGGAACCAGGTGAATTGCCGCTTGGCGTAATGACGGGTATCGGCGCGGCCGATCTCCGCGGCTGCCTCACGCGTGATCTCGCCGCTGAGGTAGCGGATCAGCGCCGGCACGCCATGCGCCTTCATCGCCGGCAGCAAGGGATCGAGCTTTCGCGCAGCGAGTGCTGCGACCTCCTCCAGCGCGCCGGCTTCGAGCATCGCCCCGAACCGCGCATCGATCCGCGCATAAAGCTGGTCGCGCTCAGGCGCCAGAAACAGCGCCGAGAATTCTCCCGGCGGCAGCAGCGGCGGCAGGCCCTCGCGGTGCCAGTCCGGCAGCGCACGGCCGGTCGCCTCGATCACCTCCAGCGCGCGGGCGATCCGGGTGCGGTCGCGCGGCTTCAGCCGTTCGCCCGACACCGGATCGCGCCGCGCCAGCTCGGCATGCAGCGCCTCGACGCCATCGCGTTCCAGGCGGGCGCGCACGGCTTCGCGCACCTCGGCCGGGATCGGCGGCACGGCCGACAGCCCGCGCGTCAGCGCCTTGAAATAGAGGCCGGAGCCGCCGATGAAGATCGGCAGGCGCCCCGCCGCGCGTGCTTCCGCAAGTACCTTTTCGGCATCCGTCACCCAGGCGCCGGCCGAGAAATTGACGGAGGCATCGACATGGCCATAGAGCCGGTGCGGCACCCGGGCCTCTTCATCGGGCGTCGGCCGCGCCGTGATGATGCGCAGATCCCGGTAGACCTGCATGGAATCGGTATTGATGACGATTCCGCCGGTCTTTTGCGCCAGTTCGAGCGCCAGGGCCGACTTGCCGCTGGCGGTCGGCCCTGCGATAAGCACCGCCTTGCTCAAATCCAGCCGATGCGCCTGCATGTCCCTCGTCGCCACCCTGATCTGCAACCCGGCCAATCCCGCGCTCGACAGTACCATTGTCGGCGGGGCGCAGGCCGTTCTCCCCTCGCCCGGATCGGCGCAATGGCTGTTCGACGAGGTCGCGGTCGACATTCCCTTTGACTATCAGGTCAAGAGCCCGGACGAAATCAGGGCGATCGAAACCCGCCTGCAAGCGGCGCGCGGCGACCTGCCGATCGACATCGTCGTGCAGCCTGCCGGGGCGCGGCGCAAGAAGCTTTTTCTGGCCGACATGGATTCCACCATGATCGGCCAGGAATGCATCGACGAGCTGGCCGACTTCGCCGGGCTGAAGGCGCATGTCGCGGCCATTACCGAGCGCGCCATGCGCGGCGAGATCGAATTCGAGCCGGCGCTGCGCGAGCGCGTCGCGCTCTTGAAGGACCTCCCGGTCAGCGTGGTCGACGAGGTGCTGGCCAGGCGCATCACGCCGACGCCCGGCGGCCGCGAGCTCGTCATGACGATGCGCGCGAGTGGCGCCTACACCTGCCTGATCTCGGGCGGCTTCACGCTGTTCACCAACGCGGTCGCTGCGAAGATCGGCTTCCAGGAAAACCGCGCCAACGAACTCGTGGTTCAGGGCGGCAAGTTCACCGGCGAAGTGACCGAGCCGATCCTCGGCCGCGCCGCCAAGCTCGCGACGCTGATCGAGCTTCGCGAATCCTTCGACCTCGACGAGATCGATACGCTGGTGACCGGCGACGGCGCCAACGATCTCGGCATGATCCAGGCGGCGGGGCTCGGCGTCGCCTATCACGCCAAGCCCGCGGTCGCCGCCGCGGCTGCGGCGCGGATCGACTACGGCGATCTCACGGCGTTGTTGTACGCGCAGGGATACCGGCGGGAGGAGTTTGTGGGAGGATAGGGAGGCACCGGCACGCTGTACTCTCTCTGCCCTCCAGAGCCCTGCTTCGGTTACTTGGTGGCAGCTTGGGAGATGGACAATGAAGCTTTCACGGTTCCTGATCATCCTCACCACGGTCAACTTGGCGATCCTGCTGTTTACGCTGATGCAGCTACGGCCGAGGATTGACGAAGTAGCGCCCATCTTGCGGGGGCGCGCGCTGCAGATCGTCGATCAAGAGGGGAATGTCCGCGCTTCCATCGCCGTGCTGCCGGCGCAGACCCAGCAGAACGGCGAGACATATCCGGAAACGGTGCTGTTGCGGCTGATCACCGAACAGGGCCGCCCGTCCGTCAAGATCAGCGCATCGGAAGAGACCGCGGGCGCGACCTTTGCCGGACCTTCGAACACCACAAGCACCTACACGATCCTGCAAGCGAAGCGGACCGCGAGTTCGCTGAAGCTGAAGGACGAAGACGGCGGCGAGGCGCTTATCAAGCCGGCGAAGTGATCGCCGGCCGACGGCGCAGACGCTGCCTGCCCCGTTGGCCTGGTAACAGCAATCCCTACTGCACGCTCAGCGCCACGAAGCGCAATTCGCCGTCGCCGTTGGACACCAATAGCAGCACCGACTTCTTGCCGTCCTTCTTGAGCTGATCGACGCGCTTCTTGATGTCGGCGGCGCTGGCGACGGCTTCCTGCGCCACCTCGACGATGACGTCGCCGGCGGAGAGCCGCTTCTCGGCGGCGTCGGAGTTGCCGTCGACGCCGGTGACGATGACGCCCTTGACGGTTTCCTTGATCTTGTACTTCGTGCGCAGGTCCTTGCTCAGCGCGGCAAGGTCGAGGCCGAGCGCCTTTTGCGTCACCGGCTTCTCGGCCGGCTCTTCCTTGGTCTTGGCTGCGGCCTGCTGCACCTTTTCGGTATCCTCCAGGCGTCCGAGCGTGACCTTGCGGGTCTCCTCCTTGCCCTTGCGGATGATGACGACGTCGACTTCCTTGCCGACGGCGGTGTCGGCGACGACGCGCGAGAGATCCTTGGGGTCCTTGACGTCCTTGCCGTCGAACTTGACGACGACGTCGCCGGGCTCGATGCCGGCCGGCTTGGCCGGACCCTTGTCGTCGACGCCAGCCACCAGCGCGCCGCGCGCGGGCTTGATGCTGAGACTTTCGGCGATCTCGTCGGTGACCTGCTGGATGCGCACGCCGAGCCAGCCGCGGCGCAATTCGCCGAACTGCCGGAGCTGATCGACGACACCCGCCACCGTCTTCGACGGCACCGCGAAGCCGAGGCCGATCGAGCCGCCGGTCGGCGAAATGATCAGCGTGTTGACGCCGACCACCTCGCCCTCGAGGTTGAACAGCGGGCCGCCGGAATTGCCGCGGTTGATGGAAGCGTCGGTCTGGATGTAGTTGTCGTAGGGGCCCTGGCTGATGTCGCGGTTACGCGCCGACACGATGCCGGCCGTCACCGAGCCGCCGAGGCTGAACGGATTGCCGATCGCGATCACCCATTCGCCGAGCCGCAGCTTGTCGGAATCGCCGAACTTCACCGCGACCAGCGGCTTTACCGGCTTGAACTTCAACACCGCAATGTCGGTCTTCTTGTCGACGCCGACCAGTTCGGCCTTGATCTTGGTGCCGTCATTCATGATGACGTTGATCTCGTCGGCATCGGCGATGACGTGATTGTTGGTGACGACCACGCCGGAGGCATCGATGATGAAGCCGGAGCCGAGCGAATTGGTCTTGCGCGGCGGCTGCATTTCGCCGCTCTTCTCCCCGCCCTTGGGGCTGCCGCCGCGGCGGTTCTTGAAGAAGTCGTCGAAGAACTCCTCGAAGGGCGAGCCCGGCGGCAGTTGCGGCATCTCGCTCCGGCCACCCTTGGCCTCCACGCTTTGCGAGGTCGAGATATTGACCACGGAATCGATCACCTTCTCGGCGATGTCGGCAATGCCGTCCGGCCCGCGCGCCTCCGCCGGCACCGTGGCCAGCAGGCTGGCGGCACTGAGCGAGATCGCAATCCCCATCAGGCGCAGGCGGCTCGTCAAGGCAGGTCTGGCACCGGTCATGTCGACTCGTCTCCAAAGGCTCGAATTTGGCTCCACAGTGCGCCCGAACGGGTTCAAGGCGCAAGCATCCGCAACTGGTATTCCGGCGAAAAACCGGGCCGCGACGGCTCACGATTACGTTGACGCCACAGCCGGTCGTGGCGGTTTTGGATACCGTCGTTCCGGGGCGCGAAGCGAACCCCAATGTGCGCTCGCACATTGTGGAACCTCGAGATTCTCAGGGGCGCAAGGGGCGCCCCATAGTTCGATGCTTCCGCATCGCCCCGGAATGACGGTGGCTAGAACTACCGCCGCACGAACCAGATCAGGAGCAGGCCGATGACCGCCGAGACGATGCCGACGGTCCGCAGGATATTGTCCGGCGTTGCCAGCGCGCTCTTCATCGCCCGGCGCATCCAGGCCGGGCTGGCGGCGAACATCAGGCCTTCGAGCACAAAGAGGATGCCCACACCGATGAGGAAGTCGGCGAACGCTATGGACCTCATCGATTGGCATCCCCCCAGCTCATCAAACGCCTTTTTGCTTTTACCGGCGAAGCAGCCCCGCTTCGCCGCCGTCAGTGTATTCCCGACCGCCTTACGGCTTCGGCGCCGCTGACGCCGAAGGCGCCGCCGGCGGGTGACCGGACGGATTGGCGAAGAAGCGGAAGAACTCGGAATCCGGCCGCAGCAGGAAACGCGTGTCGTTGGAACGGAGCCCGGTTTCATAGGCCGACATCGACCGGTAGAAGGCGAAGAAATCCGGATCCCGGCCATAGGCCTCGGCGAACAGGCGGTTGCGCTCGGCATCGCCTGCGCCGCGCGTCTGCTCGGCGGTCGAGTTGGCCTCGGCGACGATGACAGTCGCCTCGCGGTCGGCCTTGGAGCGGATCTCCTGCGCCTTCTGGCCGCCCTGTGCGCGGAATTCCTGGGCCTCGCGCTCGCGTTCGGTCTGCATGCGCTTGTAGACCGCCTGGCTGTTCTGCTCGGGCAGATCGGCGCGGCGGATCCGCACGTCGACCACCTGGATGCCGTACTGGTCGGCCTCCCGGTCGAGCTGATCGCGGATGCGCGTCATCAGGCCCTCGCGCTCGTCGCGCACCACATTGATGAAGGTGACCTCGCCGAGCACACGGCGCAGCGCCGCGTTGAGCAGCGTGGTGAGCTGGATATTGGCGGCCTGGATCGAGCCGATGCTCTGATAGAAGCGCAGCGGGTTCTTGATCCGGTAGCGCGCGAAGGCGTCGACGACGAGCCGCTTCTGGTCTGAAGCGATGACTTCCTGCGACGGATTTTCCAGATCGAGGATGCGCTTGTCGATGCTGATGACGGTGTCGATGAACGGCGCCTTGAAGTTCAGGCCCGGTTCGGACACGACGTCGACCGGCCGGCCGAGCCGGACCACGAGCGCCTGTTCGGTCTGCGACACCGTGAAGATCGAGCTGTAACCCACGATCACCACGATGAACAGCAGGATCAGGGTGACAATACCTGCAACCGGAGACCTCATCGCGTGCCTCCGCTCTGCTGTTGCTGCTGACCCGCCGTCGCTGGCGGACGCCGCGGCGTCAATTCGCTGAGCGGAAGGAACGGCACGACGCCCTGCGCCGCATTGCCAGTGCCGCCGTCATAGACCAGCTTCTCGGAGCCGCCGAGAATCCGCTCCATCGTCTCCAGGTAGATTCGCTGCCGCGTCACGTCGGGCGCCTTCTTGTACTCGTCATAGACCTTGGTAAAGCGCGCGCTCTGGCCCTTGGCCTCGGCGACCGCCTGCTCCTTGTAGCCTTCGGCGACCTGCAGGATCTGCGCGGCACGGCCGCGCGCGTCGGGAACGACGCGGTTGGCATAGCCCTGCGCCTCGTTCTGCAGCCGCTCGAAGTCGGCGCGCGCCGCCTGCACGTCGCGGAACGCGTCGATGACCTGCGCGGGCGGGTCGACCTTCTGCATCTGCACCTGCGTGATCTGCACGCCGGAGCCGTAGCTATCCAGCGTCTTCTGCATCAGTTCGTGAACGGCCTGCTCGGTGGTGTTGCGGGCGCCGGTCAGGATCGGCTGGATCTGCGAACGCCCGATCACCTCGCGCATCGCGCTTTCGGCCACCGCCTTCACGGTGCCCTCGGGGTTCTGGATGTTGAACAGGAAATTACCGACGCCGTTCGGCTTGATCCGCCACAGCACCGTGAAGTCGACGTCGACGATGTTTTCGTCGCCGGTCAGCATCAGGCTCTCCTCCGGCACGTCGCGCATGGTGCGGCCGCGCCGGGCCGGATCGTCGATCAGCGTCATGCCGATCGAGATCGTGGACACGCGCAGCGCCTTCGGCAGCAGCACGGTTTCAATCGGATACGGCAGATGATAGTTGAGGCCGGGATCGACGGTGCGCACATGCTTGCCGAAGCGCAGCACGACGCCGAGCTCTTCCGACTGCACGCGGAAGAAGCCGGACAACCCCCAGATCGCCAGCGCGCCGACCAGCACCAGCGCGATGCCCATGCCGCTGAAATGGCCGCCCGGCAGAAGCTGCTGCAGCCTGTCCTGGCCGCGCCGCAGAAGGTCCTCGAGGTCGGGTGGCCTTGGCCCGACCGATTGCGGACCGCCGCCCCATGGGCCCTTGGGACCCTGGCCCCAGGGGCCTCCGCCTTGATTCTTCCACGGCATATAAACTCTCCTCTGCGGGGGACCCGGATCCCGCCCGTCGGGCGGAATGCCTCAAGCCTCGCATATCCGGTCGGCTTTATAGGGGACCGCTAGGCCCCTTACAACGCAAGCTTACCGCTCGAAGCAGCTATGCTTGAGGCCATAATTGTCAATGCAAACATTGGTTAGCGAGGTTAATGCGACGATTGGGGCTATTTGCGCCGACGATATGTCACATAGGAAAAATCGGCACTGTCGTGCGGGCCGGCCGGATTCCGCACCCGCGCCACCTCCTCCCAGGCGGTTTCATCGATCGCCGGGAAATGCGTGTCGCCGTCGGGCCGGGCGTGCACCTCGGTAACCTCAAGCCGGTCGGCGCCATCCATCCATTGCGCGTAGATTTCCGCGCCGCCGATCACCGCGATCTCAGTGGCGAAACGCCGCAGCGCATCGCCCGTGGCGACCGCCTTCGCATCGGTGAAGGAATGGGTAACCACGACGCCAGCGGCGCGAAAGGCCGCATCGCGGGTCACGACGATATTGGTCCGCCCGGGGAGCGGCCGGCCGATCGAGGCGAAGGTCTTGCGCCCCATCACCACGGGCCTGCCGATCGTCAGCGCCTTGAAGCGCGCCATGTCGGATTTCAGCCGCCACGGCATGGCGCCGCCGGCCCCGATCACGCCGTTCTCAGCGATCGCCACGACGAAAACGATTTCCATCACGGCGTCCCTTGCGCCAGCGCCGTCAACGCCGGACCGCCGACGCGGCAGATCGTCCACTCGTCCATCATCTCGCCGCCGAGCGATTTGTAGAACGCGATCGACGGCGCGTTCCAGTCGAGCACCGCCCACTGCAACCGCGACCAGCCGTTGGCCACGCATTCCCTGGCGAGATGCACGAGCAGCGCCTTGCCGATGCCCTTGCCGCGCTGCGCGGGGCGGACGAACAGATCCTCCAGGTAGATTCCATAGCGGCCGCTGAAGGTCGAGAAATTGACGAACCAGACCGCAAAGCCGACCGGCTCGCCGTCCCATTCGGCGATCTCGCAGAACAGGCGCGGATTGGCGCCGAACAGCGCGGCATCGATGCCGGCCTCGGTCGCCTCCATTTCATGAAGCAGCTTTTCGTAGTCGGCGAGTTCGCGGACGAAGGAGAGGACAAGGCCTGCCTCGCCGGGGCGCGCGCGGCGGATGTTGAGAGACATCACTCCCTCACACCGCGACTTCGGCCTTGATATGCGGATGCGGATCGTAGCCTTCGAGCGCGAAATCCTCATAGCGGAACGCGAAGATATCCTTCACGTCGGGATTGATCTTCATTGTCGGCAACGGCCGCGTCGGCCGCGTCAGCTGCAGCCGCGCCTGTTCGAGGTGGTTGGAGTAGAGATGCGTGTCGCCGAACGAGTGCACGAAATCACCCGGCTTCAATCCGGTGACCTGCGCGACCATCATGGTCAGCAGCGAATAGGACGCGATGTTGAAGGGCACGCCGAGGAACACGTCCGCGGAACGCTGATAGAGCTGGCAGGAAAGCTTGCCGTTCGCGACGTAGAACTGGAACAGGCAGTGACAGGGCGGCAGCGCCATCTTGTCGACATCGGCCGGATTCCAGGCGCTGACGATCAGGCGCCGTGAATCCGGATTGCGTTTGATCATGTCGATGACATTGGAAATCTGGTCGATGCTGCGCCCGTCCGGCGCCGGCCAGGAGCGCCACTGCGACCCGTAGACGGGACCCAGATCGCCATTGGCGTCGGCCCATTCATCCCAGATCGAAACGCCGTTGTCCTTGAGGTATTTGATGTTGGTGTCGCCGGCCAGGAACCAGAGCAATTCGTGCACGATCGCCTTCAGCGGCAGCCGCTTGGTGGTCAGCATCGGAAAGCCGGCCGACAGGTTGAACCGCATCTGGTGGCCGAAGATCGACAGCGTGCCGGTGCCGGTGCGGTCGTGCTTCTCCGCGCCATCGGCAAGGATACGTTCGAGCAGGTCGTGATACTGGTTCATGGCGGTAGCTTCGGACCCTTGATCGGAGACGCGAACTTAACGGCCGGGATATCCGATCGACACGCCGATTCGGCGTTCGCGCCCCGATTATACCCGGAAAAATGATGTTCCCCGGGACAAACGACAAGGGGCGGAACCTGCGTTCCGCCCCTGGCCTATCCGCTTGATCAGACGGATTAATTCACCGGCTTGAGCACCGGCGTCCATTTCGCGATCTCGGTCTTCACCAGGGTTCCGAGCGCCGCCGGCGTGCGGTCGGCGGGCGCCGGGATGACGCTGCCGAGATCGAGCAGCCGCTTGCGCACACCCTCGTCATTGAGCGCCTTGACGACCGCGTCGTTCAATTTGGCGACGACGTCCGCCGGCGTTCCCTTCGGCGCGAAGATCGCGTTCCAGGCCTGGGCCTGGAAGGCCGGCAGGCCGGCCTCGGTGGTGGTCGGAACATCGGGCAGCGAGGGGTTACGCTCCGGCGTCGCCACGGCATAGGCCTTGATGGTGCCGCCGTTGACCTGCGGAACGGCGTTGACGATCTGGTCGCACATGTAGTCGACCTGCCCCGCCACCAGCGCGTTCATCGCCGGACCGGTGCCGTTGAAGGGCACGCCGATCGGCTTGATGCCGAGCACCGAGTTGAGCAGTTCGCACGAGACGTTGGAGACCGAGCCGACGCCGGCATGCGCCGCGTTGACCTTGCTCTCGTTCGCCTTGACGTAAGCGATGAACTCCTTGAGGTCCTTCGGCGGCAGATCCTTGCGCGCCAGGATCAGGATCGGCGTGCCGGCGAGCAGCCCGATCGGCTCGAAATCCTTCTCCGGGTGATAGGCGAGCTTGGGATACAGCGGCACGGAAGCTGCGTGCGTGCCCATATGCCCCGTGATCAGCGTATAGCCGTCATTGGCGGCGCGCGCCGCGCGCGTGGTGGCGGTGGTGCCGCCGGCGCCGACCACGTTTTCGATGATGATGGTCTGACCGAGCGTCTGCGCCATGTGGCCGGTAACGATACGCGCGATGACGTCGGTCGGTCCGCCCGCCGCGAACGGCACGATCATGGTGATATTGCGCGTCGGATAGGTCTGAGCCTTGGCCGGTGCAGAAAGCAATGCGAGCCCGGCAAGCACAGCCAGACAGCCGCTCGCCAGCGAGCGTCCATAGCAATTCATGTTAGGTTCCTTCAGCCCTTAAACAAATGCCGGCTCTCCCAAGCCGGCATTTGCATGTCATATCAGTTCACGCGAAGTCAGCCAGACTTCAACCTGCGGCCGACCGCCGCAGGGTCAGTTCCAGCTCCCGCAGGGTCAATTCTCTGACTCGACAAACACCTCGTCGCGCTTCTTGCGGAGCGTCGGCAGGATCGTCAGAACCAGCAACGCAGCCGCAATAGCCATCAGCACCGCCGACAGCGGACGCGTCAGGAAGACCGACCAGTCGCCGCGCGAGATCAAGAGCGCCCGGCGCAGGTTTTCTTCCATCAGCGGCCCGAGCACCATGCCGAGCAGCAGCGGCGCCGGCTCGAAATCGTGCTTGATCAGCCAGTAGCCGACCAGCCCGAACGCGCCTGCAATGATGACATCTGCCGGCGCGTTGTTCACCGAGTAGATGCCGATGGAGCAGAAGATCACGATCGACGGGAACATCAGGCGATACGGCACGCGCAGGAGCCGCACCCAGATGCCGACCAGCGGCAGGTTGATGATGAGCAGCATCAAATTGCCGACCCACATCGAGGCAATCATGCCCCAGACCAGTTCCGGCTGCTTCTGCATCACCTGCGGGCCGGGCACGATGCCGTGAATGGTCATCGCACCGACCATCAGCGCCATCACCGCGTTCGGCGGGATGCCGAGCGTCAGAAGCGGGATGAACGAGGTCTGCGCCGCGGCATTGTTGGCGCTTTCGGGCGCCGCAACGCCCTGGATCGCGCCGCGGCCGAACTTCTCGGGCGTCCTCGAGATCTTCTTCTCGAGCGTATAGGCCGCGAACGAGGCGATGACGGCGCCGCCGCCCGGCAGAATGCCGAGGATCGATCCGAGCACGGTGCCGCGCAGGATTGCCGGGGTCGAATCCTTGATATCCTTTCCTGTCGGCATCAGGCCCGAGACCTTTTGCTGGACCAGTTCGCGATCGCTTTCGCCGCCGGCATCGAGATTGCGGATGATCTCCGCAAAACCGAACAGGCCCATCGCCAGCGTGGCAAACCCGAGACCGTCAGCCAGTTCAGGAATGTTGAAGGCCATGCGCGACGCGCCGGTCTCGATGTCCGACCCGACCATGGAAAGCAGCAGGCCGAGGACGATCATCGCGATCGCCTTCAGCACCGAGCCTTTCGCCAGCACGACCGCGAAGATCAGGCCGAGCACCATCAGCGAGAAATACTCGGCAGGCCCGAACGCCAGCGCCAGCTTGGTGAGCGGCGCGCCGAGAATGGCAATCAGCACGGTGGCGACGCAGCCGGCAAAGAACGAGCCGATCGCGGCGATCGCCAGCGCCGGCCCGGCGCGGCCTTGCTTGGCCATCTGGAAGCCGTCGAGCGCGGTGACCACCGATCCGGCCTCGCCGGGGATGTTGACCAGGATCGACGTGGTCGAGCCGCCATACTGCGCACCGTAATAGATGCCGGCCAGCATGATCAGCGCGCCCACCGGCGGCAGGCCGAAGGTGATCGGAAGCAGCATGGCCACGGTGGCAATGGTGCCGATGCCCGGCAAGACGCCGACCAGGGTGCCGACCAGCGCGCCGATCAGGCAGAGCAGGATGTTGACGGGAATCGGAATGGAGGTCCCGCCGAGGAAGGCGGGGGTCCATTGCACGAACTGGAAGACGACGCTGAAGCCTAGTCCAAGGTTTGAAAAAAGATCGCCCATCGTGCCCTCAGCGGATCATGAATGTCGGCAGGAGCTGCAGAGGCAGGCCTAGCGCATAGGGAAACAGCAGCGCGCAAAACGCCGTCAGGCAGGCACCGACGATGACCGCTTCCGTCCATCGTGTCTCCGGTGATCCGCATGCCGCGATCAGGAAGCTCGTCATTGCGGCGAAGATCATGCCCATCGGGCGGATCGTTTGGGAAAACGACAGAATCGCCAGCGTCACGAACAGCGGACCTCGCCAATGATATTTGGCAAGGTGCTCGCCTTCGGTCAGAACGCCGACGGCAGTGATCGCTGCGCCCAGCCCGAGCAGCAAGATTGCGAACATCCGCGGCGCCGTACCGGCACCGAACGAGAAGCCGCGCATGCCCTGCAGATCGCTCGACGCCCACAGCGCGAACACGGCGATAGCCATCATGGCTATTCCGCCGATGAAATCCTGCGGATTCCGAACCCATTTAGGCATGATAGATTTGACCGGCGCTTGGCCCGGCGTAGCGTTCATAGATACTCCTCCCCCAAAGGCGGCGTCGCCCGCTGTTTGGATAACCTGGAAGCTTGTCCCGGAAACTTGCTAGCGACTTTCGTCGGACAACGCCAGCAAAACCAAAAACGCTTTTGGGCCGGACGGCAAATGACGCCTTAAAAACATAATCGAAACCATCGCGGGCTGGCTGAGCGCAACCTTCCGATTGCAGCACTGCAACATCTCCCGCGCGGGCCGGCCCCTCGGGCATCCGGTTCTGTTTCGCGCCGCCGAAAATTCATGCAGCGCCGGGCCATTGGAAGCCTGTTGCATTCGGGAGCGGTCGAGTCCGTGGCGAAACCGCAACTCGGCGACAGCAAAACGAAAGTTCAGGGCCGTGTTCCCCTCCCGTTCAGGTTTTCGGGGCCTGTTTTTCTGCGGCCGCGCGTCCTATATTGAGAGCGCCGGTTCGCCGGCTATGGAAATAAATGACCGTCGCAATAAACCATTCGGACCCGGGGGCAGTACCCGGCGCCTCCACCCAAGCCCACCCTCAGGGTGGGTTTCGGCGGGGGCGAACCAGGATCGACGAGGGCGTAAAGGGCGAGTTTTTTCTCGGTATGGTTCCGCCGTTATCGGGCTATGCAATAGTTGCAAACGACAACTATGCTCCGGTTGCTCAGGCTGCGTAACGCAGTTTGAAAGACCAAGTCTAAAGTCCTAGTGGGTTAAGCTCCGCTAGGCGGGGTTCGGAGGCACCTGGCAACAGAAGCCTCCACTTTATTCTTTTCACTTCCGGCCAGCGGGCCGTTCCGCCGCAATTGGGTCTGTCGCGCCTGCTGACCTGCGGCTCCTGCCGGGGTAGCATGAGGGCAAAGGGGCGAGTCGGGGGACCGGCGGCCGCAGACGTAACAGGACGACCATGGCAACCGACCATATCCGTTATGATGTGCTGGCGCGCGATGCGCTGCGCGGGGTGCTCCGCCGCGTGCTGGCCGACGCCGCCGAACACGGCCTGCCCGGCGAGCATCACTTCTTCATCACCTTCCTGTCGACCGCCGACGGCGTAAAACTGTCGCCGCGGCTGCTCGCGCAATATCCGGAAGAGATGACCATCATCCTGCAGCACCAGTTCTGGGACCTCGTGGTGACGGAGGATCGTTTCGAGGTCGGGCTGTCCTTCGGCGGCATTCCGGAGCGGCTGGTGGTGCCGTTCGCGGCGATCAAGAGCTTCCTCGATCCCTCGGTGCAGTTCGGCCTGCAATTCGAGCCGTCGGAAGCCACCGCAGAGGCGGCATCGGCACAGCTGCCGGCTGTCCCGACGCCGTCCGCCCTGCCCGTCGCTACGCCGGAGGCCGCCGCGGAAAATAACGATGAGCCTGCGAAGGCGAGCGAAGGCGCCGAAGTGGTTCGGCTGGATCGCTTTCGCAAGAAATAATCCAGGCGCGGGAAGAACCGCGACGCTGTAATGTGTCCGTTCCGCCATGTCACGGCGCAACGGACATCACGTATGGCTCGATCAGCAACATCCGGAAACAAATCCACCCGCAGCGAGACCGACAGCTTCGGCCCGATCGACGTCGCTGCCGACCGCTATTGGGGCGCGCAGACCGAGCGCTCGCGCCAGAACTTCAAGATCGGCCAGGACCGCATGCCGATGGCGGTCGTCCATGCGCTCGGCATCGTCAAGCTCGCCGCCGCACAGACCAACCGGGAACTTGGACTGCTCGACGCGCGCCGTGCCGGCGCCATCATCCGCGCCGCACGCGAGGTGATCGAGGGCAAGCTCGACGATCACTTTCCGCTCGTCGTCTGGCAGACCGGCTCCGGCACCCAGACCAACATGAACCTCAACGAGGTGATCGCCAACCGCGCCAACGAGATGCTGGGCTTCGAGCTCGGCACCAAGAAGCCGGTTCACCCCAACGATCACGTCAATATGAGCCAGTCGTCGAACGATTCATTTCCGACCGCGATGCACATCGCCGCCGCCGGGCGCATCACGTCCGACCTGATACCGGCGTTGAGCGAGCTGCACCGCGAGTTGCAAAGGAAGGAAAAGGCGTTCGCCAAAATCGTCAAGATCGGGCGGACCCACACCCAGGACGCAACGCCGTTGACGCTGGGCCAGGAATTTTCCGGCTACGCCGCGCAGGTCGAGAGCGGCATCGCGCGGCTGCGAACGGCGGTGAAGGAATTGCTCCCGCTGGCGCAAGGCGGCACCGCGGTGGGAACGGGCCTCAACTCGAAACCGAAATTCGCCAGGCTGTTCGCCAAGCACGTTGCCGGCATTACCAAGCTGCCCTTCACCAGCGCACCGAACAAATTCGAGGCGCTGGCTTCCAACGACGCCTATGTCTCGGCGCATGGCGCGATCAATTCGGCGGCAACCGGGCTGTTCAAGATCGCCAACGACATTCGCCTTTTAGGCTCGGGCCCGCGGTCCGGTCTCGGTGAATTGATCCTGCCCGAAAACGAGCCCGGCTCGTCGATCATGCCCGGCAAGGTCAACCCGACGCAGTGCGAAGCGATGACCATGGTCTGCTGTCAGGTGTTCGGCAACCAGACCGCTGTCACCATCGCGGGAAGCCAGGGTCATTTCGAATTGAATGTTTACAAACCCGTATTGGCATATTGTATGATACATTCCATTCAACTGCTGTCGGACGCGGCCCGCTCGTTCACCGAACATTGCGTGGTGGGGATACGCGCCGACGAAAAGCGAATTCGCGAATTGATGGAGCGGTCGCTGATGCTGGTTACCGCGCTGGCTCCCAAGATCGGCTACGACAACGCGGCGAAGGTCGCCAAGGAAGCGCACGCGCGCGGAACAACATTGAAGGAAGAAGCGGTACGTCTCGGCTTTGTGAACGCCGCTGAATTCGAACGTCTGGTACAGCCGGACAAAATGACACACCCGGGCTGATCGCCACGGCCGCCCCCGGGAAACTACGGATGAGGCATATAAGTTATGGATCGTATGTAGAGAATGAGGTTGATCATCTATCGCTGTAGCGTGAACACATGGTAGAGCAGGAAATATTCAGTTTTCGCAGAGCGAAATTTATTTTTTGATGCTATCAGAGGGCGGTACACGGGGATTCCGAATGACCAACCAATTTGCTTACGCACCACTCGACATTTTTCCCACCAATGATTCATCATGCCTTCGAGTCGCCGGATGATGGAGGCGAACATGGGCGACGTAATCAACCTGAAGCGATTCAAGAAGCGCAACGAGCGGGAACAGTTGGCAAAGCAGGCCGACGCCAACCGCGCGCGGTTCGGCCGGACCAAGGCCGAGCGTGCCCTCGATGAGCGGCGCAAGGACCGCGCCGCCGATGTTCTGGATCAGCACAAGCTCAATGACGGAGACGCGTCATGAAGTCGCCCGTCGTCAAACGCTCGATCGTTGTCGCCGGCCACAAGACCAGCGTCAGCCTCGAGGAGGCTTTCTGGAACGGCATGAAGGAAATCTCGGGCCTGCGGAACATGACGCTGTCCGAGCTGGTCGGCGAGATCGACAGCAATCGCCAGCAGGGCAACCTGTCCTCGGCGATCCGGCTGTTCGTGCTCGACTACTTCCGCACCCGCGCCATGCCGACAGCCGTAGCGTCCGACGCCCCGCGGCCACAGGCTTGAAGCTCGATCAGGCTTAAGAGGTTCGCAGGCTTGAGGTTCGATCGAGGCGAGCGCGCTGTCTGCGCGCCCGCCCTTTTTTGACACAAACGCTAGTAAACCAGCCCCGTGCCGGGCGGCTTTTCCAGCGCCGCGGCAAGCGAGCGATACTCCTCGCAGGTGGTGCCGCAAATCGCCGCGATCCGGGCGAGATGATACGAGGCCTGGTCGCGATTGCCCTGCTCGATCTGCCACAGGCCGTAATACTGCCAGGTCAGCACATGGTTCGGGTCGGCTTTCAGCGCGCGCTCGTACCAGGTCTGCGACAGCCTGTAGTCGCCGAGCTTGCGATAGGAATAGCCGATCAGGTTGGCAACGCCGGCGTTGTCATCATGATGGAGCGCCTTGAGTTGATCGATCGCGGCCGCATAATCGCCACGTTCATAGATCGTCGCATGCGCGGCGCGATATCCCTGCCGGAACGAATCATCCTCGACGCTCGACTGTTTGGTCGATTTTTTCTTGGCTTTGGTTGTCGATTTGGCCCCCGACGAGGGCGGCGGCGGGGCGGCCGACGGCGGGTCACCGCCGCCGCCCGCGGCAAAAGCGGGGACGGATGGCGACGAAATGATCAGCGCTGTCGAAAACATTGCCAGCGTTGCAAGCTTGATTGCCGATTTCATCATGCAAACCTCCGGTTTTCCTGCGAGAGCTAAATCCATGGTCCAGCCGCAGGTAGAGACCCCGTCCCGCCCGAACTATTCCCGCCGACCGCCCGAAATGCGCGCGCGGCACGCTGGACGCGAAGGAGGGTAACGCCTATCTGACTGGCTGTCATCGCCGCCCGCTGGGGAACCCAGCAACGACCCGCCGAAGACGCCCATCATCGAGAATTCCCGGAGAGAGAAATGGACCTCGCAAAGCTGACCATGCCTCGCGATTTCGTTCATTTTCGGAAAACTCTCCATGCCTGGCCTTCTCGTCCTGGATTCCATCTCCCTCACCACGCCTGACGGACGCAAGCTGTTCGACGGATTGACGCTCGCTGTCGGCGGCGAGCGCACCGGCCTTGTCGGCCGCAACGGCAGCGGCAAATCCACATTGCTGCGCCTGATCGCAGGCGAAATCGAACCCGCGGGCGGATCGGTTCAACGCATCGGCTCGATCGGCATGCTCGCGCAACTGGCCGACGAGCGGCTGACGGCGGGCGAGGCGCTCGGCGTTGCCGGCGGTCTCGCCCGGCTGCAGCGGCTCGAACGCGGCGAAGGATCGCTCGATGACGCGGCCGAGGCGGACTGGACGCTGGCAACGCGGATACAGGCGGCGCTGGCGGAAGCCGGGCTGCCGTCCTTGCCGCTGCACCGGCCGATTGCTTCGTTGAGCGGCGGCGAGCGAACCCGCGTCGCGCTGGCGCGCCTGTTGATCGAGGCGCCCGATCTGTTGCTGCTGGACGAGCCGACCAACAATCTCGATGCGGACGGGCGGCAGGCCGTGGCCGAATTGCTGGCGCGCTGGCGCGGCGGCGTGCTCCTCGCCAGCCACGACCGCGCGCTGCTGGAGCACGTCGATCGCATCGTCGAGCTGACGCCGGTCGGCATCACCGTCTTCGGCGGCGCGTGGCCCGCGTTCGCCGAAGCGCGTGAAGCGGCCCGCGCCCGCGCCGCCGGCGAGCTCGACCGCGCGTCGGACGCCTTGCGCGGCACCGAGCGCGCGCTGCAGAAGGGGCGCGAGAAGAAAGCGCGCCGCGACAAGGCCGGCCGCGCCTGGCGCGCCAAGGGCATCGAGGACAAGATGTTCATGGACCGCGAGAAGGAGCGCGCCGAGAACAGCGCCGCGCGCGAAAGCCACCTCGCCGCCCGCCTGCTCGGCGACCGCATCGAGGCGCTGGAGACAGCCAAGGCGCAGGTCGAGATCCTGACGCCGCTCTCGATCGAGCTGCCGCGCACCGATCTGCCGGGCGGACGCGAGCTGATTGCGTTCAAGGATGTCGTCATGAACTTCGGGGAGCGGCACCTGTTCGGGCCGCTGTCATTCGAGATTCGCGGACCCGAGCGGATCGCCGTCCGCGGCGCCAACGGGTCGGGCAAAACGACATTGTTCCGCCTGATCACCGGAGAGCTGAAACAGGCAAGCGGCGACATCGGCCGTTTCACCGACCGTATCGCCGTGCTCGACCAGCATGTCGGCCTGCTCAATCCCGATGCGAGCATTCTCGACAATCTGCGACGGCTCAATCCCGAGCTCACCGCCAACCAAGCCCATGCTGCGCTAGCGCGATTTGCGTTCCGCAACCGCGCAGCGCTGCAGCTCGCCAAAACCCTCAGCGGCGGCGAGCGACTGCGCGCCGGCCTCGCCTGCGTGTTCGCGCGCCCGCAGCCGCCATTCCTGTTGCTGCTGGACGAGCCGACCAACCATCTCGACCTCGCCGCGATCGAGGAACTGGAAGGCGCGCTGAAGGGATTCGATGGCGCGCTGATTGTCGTCAGCCACGACGAGGCATTTTTGCGGGCGATCGGAATCGAGAGAGAGATCGCACTTCGCCCGCAAGGTCGTGATGGAGGTAGGTAAGGAGGCTGTCGCGCGGAGACCTTCCATTCCCCAACAGTACCGCAAAGGCGGTTTCACCCTTCGCGATCGACAAAAGTCTGCGATCCTCAGTCAGCCGGGATGAAGCGGAGCGTGCCCGCCCGGCGCGTCGGCTTACCGGTGTCGTTTGTATGATTGACACCATCCATGACCGGCACCTCAGAGAAATCGAATGGGCTTACCCCGTCCAGGCAAGCCACGTTCACGGCATACAGGTTCTGGTCCGATCGCCGTTGATGATGTGTGTAGATGCCGCAGCGAGAACAGAAGAAGTGCTGCGCCGCCCCGGTATGGAAGCGGTAGCTTGTTAGCGCATCCTCGCCCTGCAGGAACTTGATCCCGCCCATTTCCGCCATGACAACGACGGCGCCTCGCATCCGGCAGTAAGAGCAAGTGCAGCGGCGGATCGTATCGAAGCCGTCGCTGAGCCGCGCCTCGAAACGCACCGCGCCGCAATGACACTGGCCGGCCCGAATGTTCATGTCCCCCACCATGTTGCCCATGTCTCCTGTTCGGATTTCTACGTCCACTCTTGGCGACGCCCTAGTTCGAGCGCTGCGGCGGATTGGCGATCTGCGGTGTCAGCGCCAGCGGCGGCCGCGGTCTTGCGGCGCCTGGTGCGGGCCGGACGGTGATCGGCGGCGGCAGCGGCGCGACCTGCGGCGCGCCGGCGACGGGTGCGGCCGGCGCGTTGACGGTGGGAGGACGCGGCGCGGCCGACTTCTTCGCCGGGGGCCGGCGGTCGCGGCCGCCCTTCTGGCCCGCCGGCGCTGGCGCCGCCTCCGGAATCGGCAATTGGCCCTCCGCGGGCAGCACGATCGGCGGCGGCGCCGCCGGCGGCGGCTCGCCACGCTCGATGGCATCGAGCCGCTTGGTTTCGTGATCGATCGCGCGCACCGCCAGCCACGACGACAATGGCGCCACGTCGACGCTGCGGCTGAGCGCGTCGGGCGTGCCCACTGCGAGCAGCTGAATCTCCGGACGCCCGGCCGTCATCGTCAAGGAAAGCGCGGCACGGATATCGGCCTGGTCGGCGGCAATATCATAGCCGCCGGAGACGGTGGCGCGCACGCCATTGCCGTCCAGCGCCGTCGCGCCGACGCGAAGCCGGCCGTCGCGAATGGTGAAGGGAATTTGCGCGGAAGGAATCGCGAGTGCGCCGGCCGGCAACGTCGATTCGATGATCTGCTTCAGGCGGACATCGTCCTTGGCCTGCCCGGTGTCATTGGCGCGGACCGCCACTTCGAAGGCGCGCGGATCGAGGCCCGCGATCCTGGCCGCCTCCAGCGTCAGCGTTCCGCTGCCGGACAATGCGCCCGCAAGCGCCGCGGCGCTGCGGCCCTGGCTCGTCAGCGTCATCTGCAGCGATGCCTGGCCGGCGGGCATCGCAAGGTTGCGATAGCGCAGCGCAGCGCCGTCCACGCCCTTGAACTGGACGCTGGCATTCAACCCGATGCCGTTCGCGCCCGGCCTTGCATCGATGCTGGCGCTGACCTCGCCGCCGCCGATCTTGCCGGTGATGGCGTCGAAGGTCAGCGACTGGCCGTCGCTCTTGATCACACCGCTCACCGGCTGCAATTCGCTGCCGCCGGGAAGCAGGCCGCGCAACGCCTGAAACGCGACCTTGCCGCGCCAGCCCTTCGCGAGCCCGGCGCCGAGCGGCTCGGCGGCATCATGTCCGGCGGCGCCGAGCGCGAGCGCGAAGGCCGGCGCCAGCGCGAGCTGCTCGGCGCCGATTTCGCCTTCGATCTCCTTTTCCTCGCCGAGCGTCACCGCCATCCGGCCACGCAGCCGCGAGCCACTGAGGTTGCTGTCGAGATCGTCAAAGGTCAGCTTGTTGCCGGCGAGCTGCACGCGCGAGGACAGGCCGATGTTCTGCGCCAGCGTGTCCTGCGGCTTGAGATCGAGCAGCGGCCCGAAATTGGCGCTGCGAACCTTCAGGCCGAGATTGGCCTTCGCCTCCGCCGCCCACGGCTCGGCGGAGCCTTCCGCCTCGGCATCGAGGCCGGATGCAGAGACCTTTGCCTTGAGCCGCAGCGGCGCACCCCACGCGCCCGTCGCGGTGCCGTCGAACTGCCCGGGGCCATCGCCGGCCGAGACGACGCGATCGAGGCCGAGCAAGGCAAGCAAGGCGCGGCCCTGCTCGGACGACACTTTCGAATCGATCCAGACTTCGCTGCGCCCAAGCGCCGCAAGATCGAGGCCCCGGATCGCCGCGACGGCCGGCCGGCCGGTGATGGTGATGCCGCCCTTGAGCAGCGGTGCATCGAGATCGGCGACCGCGCGGGCCAGGACCCGGTCGGACTGGGCGGCATTTTTGGTGAGGTCGAGCGCCAGCTTCAACCGCGCCGGGCCCGGGCTGGTCCCCATGGCATTGAGCCGCGCGGCCAGCGCCGGCGAAACGGGAACAACCAGGCTGGTCAGCCGGCTGAGCGAGGCGGCGCTCGAATTGAGAGCGAGCCATCCGGTCGCGTCGAGACGGTCGAAATTGCCGGCGGCGTCCAGCGTGACGTTTTCGAGCTGGCCGATCTTCAATTGCTCGAGCGATATCCTCGCCGGCGAGTAGGCCAGTTTCGCGAGCAATGGACTGAGTTCCTGGCCGGCCGAAATCGCGCGGCCGACCTCGAGCGAAAGCTTCCCCTCATCCGGCCACTCGCCTTGCGGTCCGGCCAGCGTGCGCACGAACGCCGTGGCGGCATCGAGATCGAGACGTTCCGACTTCAGGTCGGCATCGACGCGGAAGCCGCGATCGGCCTGCCGGTGCGCCACCACCACCTGCCCCTCCACCGTGCCGCCGTCGATGTCGGCCTTCATGGTCTCGATGGCAAAGCCTTCCGGCGCCACCGTGATATCGCCGCGCAGGCGAAGCGGCTTCTGGCTGCGGTAGGCGGTGTCGCCGCGGCCCTGCAGCCAGACCAGGAGCGCGTCAGGATCGGAGGAATCGACGCTCAACGCCGCCTTGAAGCTATCAGGCGCATCGCTCTTCGCGGCGGCTTCACTGAGCGAAACCCGGGTCGCGCCGGGCGCGCGGAATTCCAGCCGGTGGACGCGCCAGGACTTGGTATCGCCTTGCAGTTCGACCGCGATGTCCTGCAACGGGCGTCCGCCCAGCATGACCTGCTCGGACGTGAGCTCGACCTGCGCGGGGATCGGCAAATGCGGAATGGCGGCGTTCAGCGCCCGGAACGCCGGTAGCGCGCGCACCGGCTCGGCGGCGTTGTCCTGGCTGTTCTCCCTGGCGACAAACCTGTCGGCATCGAGCTGACGCGCCGTCAGCGCCGCCCGAAGCAGCGCGGATGCGCCGAAGCGGACGTCGCCGCTGCCCGAAAGTTTCAGCGCCCGTTCCTCGGCGCCGTAGCTCACTTCGAGCTGGTCGAGCCGCGCGGCCGAATGGTCGGCCTTGACCTTCGCGGCGATCCGCCACGGCACCTCGTCACCCTTGCCCTTCTGCGGGGCGGGCGTGGCCAGCGTCATCGCGCCCTCAAAGCGCGGCGCACGGGCATCGAAGTTCAGGAGGCCGTCGAGATCGATCGCGATGGCGCGCTGGCCCGGATCGATGTTGAGATGGACACGGGTGCCGTTGCCGTCGGGGCCCTGGCCCGAGGAGACGCGAAACGGATAGCGCGCACCTGCGAACAAGAAATTGCCGTCGCCGCGGACCGAGCCGGCGAGCGAACGCACGTCGCCGCTGAACGCGATGTCGTTCAGCTCGAGCGTGGAGCGGCTCGCCGCGTCGTGCAGCGCGATGCGGCCAGTGAGATTGAGCCGGTCGATCGCCAGCGAACCCAGATTGAACGTCCCGGCCGATGCCGGCCAGTCGATCCGGCCCCTGGCGTCAAGGCCGAGATCGAGCGACATGCGGTTGATCGTCAGCTGGGTGGCGCGCACCTCGCCGCGCATCAGGGAACCGAGGCTGAACTCGACGTCGAGCTTTTCGGCCCGAACCTTGCCAAGGTCATTGGCGCCGCCGACCACGACCGAGTGCAATTGCAGCGACGGCGCCGGCAGCAGGCGCGCGTCGAGCTTGCCGCCGACGCGCACCGGCGCGCCGAGAACGCGCGTCGCCTCGGCTTCGAACTGCGGCCGGAACTGGTTCCAGTCGATGAAATATGGCCCGACGAGCGCGGCAATCAGCGCAATGATAAAGGCGATTGCCACGCCGAGCAGCGTCGTCTGCACGGTAATTCCCCTTGAATGGCCCGGCGCCGGCCGCGCTACGCCGGACCCGGCCCCGGAGCAGCAGGGAATATAGAGAGAAGTACGGCGAAGTCACAGCGGCAACCTGACAGAAGCCATAACCGGCTCCCGCCACCGTGACCGGAGGATCAAAACAGCCGCGCCTGACGAATTGTCAAGCCGTTACCAGCTTGCCGGCAGGCGCTTGAGGCCGCGCAACACGAAAGTCGGCCGCCATTCCGCGTTGACAGCGTCATCCAGCCGCAGGTCGGGGATCCGACGCAGCAGGGTCGAGATCGCGACCTCGGCCTCGAGCCGTGCCAGCTGGGCCCCGAGGCAGAAATGGATGCCGCCGCCGAAGGACAGCGGCTTCACATTGGGCCGGGTGATGTCCAGCCGCTCCGGGTGGTCAGGATAGACCGCCGGATCGTGGTTGGCCGAGCCGAGCAGGCACAGCACGCTCTCGCCCTTCGGGATCCGCCTGCCGCCGAGATCTTCGATATCCTCCAGCGCCACCCGGCCGGTGAGCTGCACCGAGGAATCGTAGCGCAGGAATTCCTCGATGGCGTTGGTGATCAGCTCGGGCCTGGCCTTGAGCAGCGCGAGCTGGTCGGGGTTGCGATAGAGCGCCAGCAAGCCGTTGCCGATCAAGTTGACCGTCGTTTCGTGGCCCGCGCCGAACAGCAGGATGATGTTGGCGGTCAGCTCCTCGTTGGTGAGCTTGGAGCCGTCCTCTTCGGCCTGCACCAGTTGCGTGGTCAGGTCATCGCCGGGGTTCTTGCGCCTGAGCTCGAACAGCTGCTGGAAATACATCGCCGCCATCGCATTGCCGGCGTTGCCCTGCTTGATCTCCTCCGGCGACAGCGGCACCGGGTCGAGCAGCCGTCCGCCGTCGCGCGAGCCGGCATAGAACGCCTCGCGATGCTCCTCAGGGATTCCGAGCATGTCGCAGATGATGGTTACCGGCAGGCGGAACGCAAAATCCTCGATCAGGTCCATCCTGCCCTGCGGGATGACGCGGTCGAGCGTCTCGTCGACGATCTGCTGGATGCGCGGGCGCATGTCCTCGACCCGGCGCGCGGTGAAGGCCTTCACCACCAGCCCGCGCAGGCGGGTATGATCCGGCGGGTCCTGCTGCAGCATCCAGTGGCTCATGCTGCGGAACACCGGCTCGTCCATGATCTTCGGGCCGTAGCGGCGGACGGTGCGCTCGACATAGTCCTTGCCGAACCGCTTGTCCCGCATCACGAGGCTGACCTCGGCGTGGCGGCTGGCGACATACATGCCGAGCGGCGTCAGGTGCACCGGATCGACGGTGCGCATGCGCTCGTAATGCGGATAGGGATTGCGGATGAAATCCGGGTCCAGCGGATTGAAGAGCGGCGCGCTGCCGGCTGTCTGAACATGTTCGTTCATGGTGACCTCAATTGCTGTGCGCCGTGCAGCGCGTTTTCCCCCGGGGGCCGATCGGTCGAAATTCGATACATTGTTGTATTGAGTTGCATTCTCAACTAAACTGCGGGGATGTCAAGGCTGCGAACGAGACCCACGAGGGACGACACCCGCGAAAAGCTGTTCGAGGCGGCGGCGCGCGTGTTCGAGGAACAGGGGATCGGCGGCGCCAGCATCGAGGCGATTGCGGCGGCAGCCGGCTTCACCCGCGGGGCGTTCTATTCGAATTTCAAGAGCAAGGACGAGCTGATCATCGCCATGCTCGAGGATCACGTCGAGCAATCGATCGGGCGCATCCGCGATCTGCTCGACCGGCACAGGAGCCTCGCCGATTTCATCGATGCGCTGAAGAGCATGCATCGCAGCGCGCAGGACCCGCTTGGCCGCTCTCCCCTGCTCCACATGGAAATGATCCTGTTCGTGGCGCGCGCCGAAAAGCGCCGGCCCGAACTCGCCAAGCGGCTGCGCGCCCGGCGCAAGCTGGTCACCGACATCATCGAGACCACCGCGAGGAACAGCGGCCGCACCACCATTCTCAACCCGACATGGGCGGGCGCGCTGGTGCTGGCGCTCGAGGATGGCTTCCGCCTGCACCGGCTGATCGATCCGGAGACCACGCCACCCGACAGCTTTTTCCGCGCCATCGGCGATCTGCAGCGGGCGATGGGAATTGCAACGACATGAGGCGCGTCGCGCGTCGTGACACAATGCCGGGATCGGAGATTCGACACATTCTGCGTGCCAAGCTGGGGTATTGTTTCGCTGCAATCGGATGGCCGCGCCTGAAATACCTGATCCTGATATGGCTATGTCTATGCGGTGCCGCCGGCGCCAGGGCCGAGGAGGTCATTTCGCTCGCGCTGCCGATCAGGTGCCAGGTGGGCGTGAGCTGCTTCGTTCAGAACTATGTCGATCACGATGCGTCCGACAAGGTCCGCGACTACAGCTGCGGCCGGCGCAGCTATGACGGCCACGACGGCACCGACATCCGAATCCGGAACCAGGAGATACAGAAACAGGGGGTCGAGGTGCTCGCCGCGGCGCCCGGCCGCGTCATCGGCATGCGCAACGACATGGATGACGTCTCGATCAGAACGGCGGGCAAGGCCGCCATCGCCGGCAAGGAGTGCGGCAACGGCGCGCTCATCGAGCATGGCAACGGTTGGGCCACGCAATATTGCCACCTGGCCAAGGGCAGCGTCCGCCTCAAGGCCGGCGATGCCGTGACGGCGGGGCAGCCGATCGGCCTTGTCGGCCTGTCCGGCGACACCGAATTCTTTCACCTGCATTTCACCGTGCGCTATCGCGGCAAGGCCGTGGACCCCTTTGCCTATGGCGCGGCGGAAAAATCCTGCGGCGGCGGCCGATCGCTGTGGGCCGCGTCCCTTGCCGAGCAGATGCAGTACAGGCCGCGCGAGATCATCGACTCCGGTTTTGCCGCCATCGCGCCCACGATGGAGCAGATCGAATCCGGCGAGGTCGACAAGCATCCCGTGACATCGGGTTCGGATGCGCTCGTCGCCTATGTCAGGGCCATCGGCCTGCAGGCCGGCGACCAGCAATCGCTCGCGGTGCAGGGTCCTGCCGGCGCTGCCATCTCCACCAGCAATCTGCCCGCGCTCGATCGCGACAAGGCGCAGTTTCTCGTCATCGCCGGAAAGAAGCGCACCGGGGCGGCGTGGCCGGCGGGCCGCTACACCGCGACATACCGCGTGACGAGAGATGGCGCGGAAGTGCTGCAAAAGATATTCGATATCGAAGCGCGCCCGCGGTGAACGGCTGGCTAATCCTTGCGACCGACAGCCTGCAGCCTGTGCATCTGCCCCGCCACCGCCCTCACCTTGCCGGGCGACGCGCGCCAGATCGCGATGGCCGACAGGATGCTGACGGCGATGCCGATCACAAAGGCTGTCGTATAGCTGCCCGAGAGATCGTAGAGCCAGCCGGTCGCCCAGGGGCCCGCGGCGCCGCCAGCCAGCGCCGCCAGCATGATGGTGCCGAATATGCTGCCGTAGTGCCTGCCCTGGAAGATCTCCAGCACCACGGCGCCCATCACCGACGTCAGGCCATAACCGAGCGCACCCTGCGTGAAGATCATCAAATAGACCAGCGGCAGCACCGGAGCGAATTTCAGCGCGATCAGCGCCGCAAAGCAGATCGCAAAGCCGGCGCAGCTGATCGCCCAGATCCATTCGCGCCCGATCCGGTCGGAGAGATGCCCGAGCCAGATCTGGCCGGGAATGCCGAGCAGGCTGACGATGCCGAGCGCCCATACGGCGACGTTGGCGCTGAAGCCGACGTCGAGCAGGAATTTGGTCTGGTGGACCTGCACCGCGTACCAGACATAGAGGCCGCAGAAATAGCCGAGCGATATCCACCAGAAGCGCGCGGTGCGCAGCGCAAGAGCCAGCGTCCAGTCGGTATTGGCCCAGACGGGATCGACGACATTCGAGCGAGGCGCCACCGATGTCGCCGACGGCGCCGCGTCGCCATCCGGCAACAAGCCGATGTCCTCGGGGCGCTTGCGCAGCAGAAGGTTGATCGGCGCGAGCACGGCGAGCACCAGAATGCCCATCGCCGTGCAGGCGGTGCGCCAGCCGGTCTGCTCGATCATGTGCTGCACCCACGGCAGCAGGGTCACCGAGCCGATACCGACGCCGGCAAAAGCCAATCCCATCGCGAGCCCGCGGCGGCGAATGAACCAGTTCGGCAGGAAGAACGATTGGCCGGAATAGCCGAGGCACACGCTGCCCGCGCCGACCAGCACGCCGATCGTGAGATAGAGATGCCAGGGCTGCGTCGTCAGCGGCGCCAGCAACAGCCCGCCGCCCATCAGCGCGACGCCAAGCTCCATCACCGCGCGCGGGCCCCACCGATCCATCATGCGGCCGATCAAAGGACTGGCAACGCCTGAAGCCACGAATCCGAACGAAAACGCGCCCGCGGTGACGCCGCGGTCCCAGCCGAACTCGCCGATGATCGGCGGATAGAACAGCGAGAACGCCGTCCGCGCATTGACGCCGATCGCCATGGTCACGAACGTCACCGCGACGATCAGCCAGCCGTAGAAGAAGGGAAGACGCATGGGGGATTTCTGTTGAAGTAGTGGAAGTTGTTCGACCTTGTTATCGGACAAGGCCATGTCCGAAAGGCGCCCAATGGCAATTTACGTTCGTCGCCTGACTCAAGGGCGATCATGACGGTGAGGCGTACTGTTCTTTGAGATCAGCGTCAGGCGTTCGTATTCTGTCCGGTTGTCAGACTTAGCAGACGAGCCGCCGTAATCATATCCGCAGTACCAAACCCTTCGGTCATTCTGCCGTATACCCGGCCTAATCTGTCCAAGGTAGCAGCACGCTCAGCGCCGTGCACAACCGACGTCAAGCTGAGTACCGCACGCAATTCCAACGCCTGAGCGCCCATTTCACGCGCGAGGTCGGCGGCTTTTCGGATAAGATCGAGAGCCTTTGGATTCCCGCGATTTCCAGCAAGGATAAATTCGCCTCGGAGCCTGTGTAATTCCGGTTCGCAGAATAGCGTCTTGTTGGTCGATATGGTCACGGCAACTTCGTCGAGCAGATGAAGTGCATCCTGTACATCGCCGGCTGCCGCAACAGTCTCGGCGAGCAACATGAGTCCATATGGCCGCATGAGTTCTGCGCCTGTTGCACGATAGTCAGCAAGTCCCTGCTCGATTTCTGCAGCGCCTTCCCGCAAGTCGCCGAGTTTGCCGACAGCCCAGCCGCGCAACATCTGGCCCCACGCACTCCAATATGGAAAGCGATATTTACGCCCTACGCTGATGGCCCGCTCGGCGGCTTCAAGCGCCTCGACCGGCTCGCCTCGCGCCTGTCGTATCGAAGCTTCGAAGCTCACCGCAAACCCAAGGCTGTGGGGATGGTCGAGTCGAACGGCTCTATCAATCGCCTGGGCGCTGTCCGCCACAGCGCTATCGGCTAGCCCCATAAACCATTCAGTCCAAGCAAGATTGCATTGGGCCAGCACGGCAGGATCGGAACCATATTCGAAACGGTGATGGCTGTGCCGATCCGGATCATAGAGCCGGAGCGCCTCCTCAAGAGTTGTTTTCGCAACTGCGAATTGACCAAGATAGAAAAGAGTCAGCCCAAGCGGCCGTTTTGCCTGCAGCAGAAGATCACGGTCATTTGCCAGTTCTGCGCGTTCGACCAGCCGCATGCCCAGCGCATTCGCCTTCTCGAGCTGACCTCGAACGATGCAGAACATCATGAGTCCATAGAGGGCCCTGAAGAGCATCTGATGCTCCCCGAGCCGTTCGCTCAGTTCGCAAGCGCGGGAGAATACGGTTTCGACCTCGGGTGCAGCATTGCCCTTCGTGGCGAGAAGCTGTGATCCCCGATCAATTTCCAGCGAGAGCTCGCGACGCGCGCGCTCGACCGTATCAGGAAGGCGCCGCAATGCGGCCAGTGCGCTCGCAAAGTGACTGGCCGCTTCCACGTTCGCCGAGCGCTCCGCAGCCTTTTTTCCCGCTGCTTCCCAATGCAATATGGCAGGTTCAATGAGGTTCGCGGCCGTGTAATGCTGAGCAACGACTTCGGGTGTCGCCGCGACCACGTCTGGGAACTGGCTCGACAGGACCTCCGCAATCTTTCGATGCAACGCCTGACGCTCGCTTTTCAGTAGCGAATCGTACGCGGCATCTTGAATGAGCGCGTGCCGGAACGAATATTTGGCTTGGCCGAGTATTCCGTGCTGCTGCAGGAAGTCATCCCGCAGGAGCTCAGCCAGTTGATCTCGAAGTGCCGCCTCGCTCTCACCGGTGACTGCACTGAGAACTTGCCTGTCGAAAACTCGGCCAAGTGTCGCAGCAATTTGCGCCAGGGGTTTCGCGACCTTAAGACGATCCAGCCGAGCAGCCAGTGAACCACGCAGCGTCGATGGAATGCTGTCCACGGCAGACGCGAGTCCCAGATCGTTCTCGCTGCTCGCGGACACATTGCCCTCAAGCACCGTCTTGGTCAGCTCCTCGATGAAGAGTGGAATGCCGCCCGTCTTTGTAACGACCAGCTCGATCACATCGGACGGGATGGTCGCGGCTCCGACGACCTGCTTGACCAGGACCCGAGCCTCAATCGGAGAAAGTCGGCGAAGGCCGAGACGCGTCCCCTGCGCTTCCAGCATCCACTCAGCCTTGAATTCCGGCCGGAATGTGAAGATTGCCATCACCTGCCGAGCCGAAATTCGCTGAATCAGCCGGGCGAGCAGGCTGCTGGTCGAGGCATCGGCCCAATGAAGATCCTCGACGATAAACAGAACAGGTTGTTGTTCGGATTGCCGAAGCAGCCAGTGCGTGAGAACGTCAAGCAGGAGTTCGCGACGCTGCGAAGGGGCCAGCTCGTGTTTCGGTGACGGTACCGGCAATTCGAGAAGTTCCGCTATCAGCTCGACAGCATTGGAGGTCACGGCCTCCAATCCGGTAAAGACCTCTTCGATGCGCGCAAGCTTGTCCTCGATGGCGCCAAGGCCATCCAGACTCAGCGCGCGTCGGATCAGCTCAATGATCGGATACAGCGCGCTCGACTGATTATACGCCGAGCAATGGCAGGTAATGGACGACACCTTCGTTCCTGCGAGACCTTCCTTGAACTCGCGTACCAACCGTGTCTTGCCCGCACCAGCTTCAGCCGCAATGAGGACCAGTTGCCCCTCGCCATTGATCGTCTGAGTGAAACGATCCTGCAGAAGCGCAAGCTCCTGACCGCGCCCAACCATCGGATGGACAGCGCGCAACGCATCACGGCCGGGATCCGACCTTTCAGCGATAACCTGATAAAGGTTGGTTGCTCCGTGTGTACCGCGGATCTGATGCGAGCCGAGACCTTGAAGCTCGAACAGATTGCCGACGAGCCGAGCGGTCGTTTCGGAGATCACCAATGTATCCGGCGGCGCCATTTGCTGCAGCCGGGATGCAATATTGGGCGTGTCGCCGAGGATGCCCATCGTCTCGAACGTTCCCGATGATCGCAAATCGCCCGCGATGACAATGCCCGTATGCATGCCCATCCGCACGTGGATCAGCGGCTTGGAAGACGATTCCCGGCTGTTGAGTTGTCCCATGTCGTTCAGAAGCGACAGCGCTGCGCGCACGGCTCTGACGGGATCATCCTCGTGCGCTACAGGAAAGCCAAAACATACGAGAAGCCCATCTCCGATATAGCGAATGATGGTGCCGTCAAAGCGTCGTACCGCGTTTGCGCAGGTGTCGCGATAGCTGAAGATGATATCCCTGAACTCCTCCTCATCGAGTTGAACTGACAGATCGGTCGAACCGATCATGTCTATGAAGAGTGCGGTAACCTGGCGTCGCTCGGGGCGCTGATCATGGCTCGCCGCTTCAGACGCCCCAGTTGATGTGGGATGATCCAGCCGTCGAACATCCAAGGGATCTGAAAGTGGCGCTCCGCACCCGCCACAAAAGCGAGACCCGGCTGGGCTTTCAAAGCTGCAGCCCTCGCAGACTATATGCAGCCTCGCGCCACATTGGGAGCAGAAGCGCGCTGTCTCCGGATTCGAACGAGCGCAACCAGGGCATTGCAATTGCATATGAGTGACTGCAGGCTTATGGCTTGCCAATTAGTATATCTTATGCCAGCTTAGCATTCCAATCTTGCGCAAGATAGGTCCACGACGCGATCGGATCGCGTCGCAGAAACAGGGTCGGCCGTCATGGCTCCCATAGAAAATCCCTTTGCGCTTCAGAAGCCGCTCAAGCTCTCAATTTGCTACACCGAGACCTGCAATCTTTCCTGCCAACATTGCTATGCCGATTGTTCATCGGCGAAGGCATCGGCTGAGTTGAACAGCGAGGAGTGGAGCCGCTTCCTTGATGAAATTGCCGAGCTGGGCGTGGTCTATCTCTACATTGAAGGGGGTGAACCTTTTCATCGGCCGGACTTCCTGCCCTTCCTTGCTTCCGCATCGAACCGTTTCTTCACCGAGATTAGGACCAACGGCACACTGATAACGCGCGACGTCACCGCCAGACTCAAGGAGATCGGCGTCGGTATCGTGCTTGTCGATATTCTTAGCCCACGTGCCGAAGTGCATGACTATTTTACAGGCACACAGGGCAGCCATGCGCGCGCCTGCAAAGCTGTCACCTACCTGGTGGAAGCAGGAATTGAAACGCAACTGCTCACCATCCTTAACCGCAGGAATGTCGATGACCTGCAGGGCTACATTGATCTGGCTCACCGGCTCGGCGTAAAGACGGCCGGCGTTTTGCGACCCTACCCGCTTGGCCGCTTCAAATACCGCTGGAACGAATTTTCACTGTCGCTCGACGAGATGCATGCGGCGCTCGATGCGCTGCGATTGCCCACTGGCATGAAACTGATGCAGTCCTGGCATCCAAACGATGGCAATTCGTGCTGGCAAATGGCTGCGGTCAATGCGTTCGGGGACTCGATAGGATGTGCCTATCTTCGGGAATACGTTGACTATGGAAATATCAAGAAAGTCTCCTTCATGGAGACGTGGGAACATCCGCTGTACCGCGAGTTGAGATCGGGTCGGGTCAAAGAGACGTGCCCAAGCTGCTCTTCAAGCCAAGGATCTCACGGCGGATGTCGTTCTACTGCTTATGCATTCCATGGCGCGTGGGACGCGCCGGATCCATTCGACCGAACGCTCAACCATGGAGTCGACTTGCGTGTTCTCCCCGAATGGCTGCTACAGCCACACCCCAAACCTCCGGGTCCGCCCCGTTAAAGAGATGAAGAGTTGCGTGGTGTTTCGGCCCAATCCGCCGAAACTCTTCATGCTGAACCTGAATGCCTGGCTCATATTTGAACTCTGCGATGGCAGCAGTCTCGACGATGTCACGCAGAGATATCGGAAAAGCGTCGCGGCTCAGATGTCCGAGCGCGAGGCCGATCGCCATCTTGAGACTGGCATCCGGAACTTGCATGACGAAGGCTTGATTGAGTTGAAATTAACCGATTGAGGAGAAGTGCATGAGCAACGTCGATCCAACACTGCTCTCTGCCAACCTTATCGCAGGTGAGCGGCTGACCCCTCCAACTGTCAAGCCAATCGAGCCGGAGGTGCGATCGGGCGGCTTTTTCCCTTTCTGCGATCTTCTCAAGCATGGCGAGGGCGCGGACCTTACCCAGCTCCTCGGGAATAGCACTCTGCTGGGCGCGCTTGTGATTGAATGGGGTTACGACGTCCCATTCGATAAGCACGACGATTTCAAAGGCTGGTTGATCCGCAATGAGGCGGAAATTGTGAAGTATCAGCCGAAAGACATCTACTACCGCGGCACTTACGCAGTTTCAGCAACCAGCGAAAAGCACAGCGGGCTGTATCGTACAATCTGGTCGTTCACGACACTTCATGCGCTGGAAACCTTCAGCGACGCCATGCATACCGGATCCGATTTTGCACGACTTGTTGATGAGCTGTGCTCCTACCGCGATCGCGAGCGTGGCGCGGACAACAGCCAGCAAATGTACCAGCCGGTACGTTGCGCCCATCGGTTCGGCTGAGATCGAAGGATCTGCGGCCGATCGTCCGAAAAATCGTTCGCTCGCGGTCGTGCACCTATCGTCGTGGCATCAGGCCCGCCGCGTCCACCGATCCGCATTCACCGCCCCTGCCGGCACCCCGCCCGCGACGATGGCCTCGACCTGCCGCACCGTCTCCAGCGCCTGGCTCTCGATCGCCGGCGGCGTCAGGCCGCCGATATGGGGCGTTGCGATGACGTTCGGCAGTTGTGCCAGTTCCGGCGACGGCATCTGGTCGAGTGCGCGGCCGACATCCATCGCGGCGCCGGCGATGCGGTTGTCGCGGAGCGCCGCCGCGAGCGCGGCCTCGTCGACGAGATTGCCGCGCGACAGGTTGATGAAGAACGCATGCGGCCGCATGCGCGCCAGCGCCGCCTGCCCGATCAGGTTTTCGGTTTGCTCGTTGGCGACAGCGAGACAGACGACAAAATCGGATCGGTCAAGCAGATCGTCAAGCGGCACATGCTGGAGACCCTGTTCGCTGACGGTCGCAAAAGGATCGGCAACCAGAACTTCCATGCCCAGCACCCTGGCGATCCCGGCGAGGTGGCGGCCGATACTGCCATAGCCGATGATGCCGAGCCGGCTGCCGGCCAGTTGCCGGCCCATGATGATTTCCGGCTTCCGCCCGGCATGATAGTCGGCGGTAGCGCGCGAGACGCCGCGCGACAGGTCGACCATGAAGCCGAGCGCGAGCTCGGCAACCGACTGCACGAAGCCGGGCCCCGCCCGCGTGACCAATATGCCGGCGGCGGACGCCGCATCGACATCGATGTTGCGGATATCGACCGCGCAGCGAACGAAGGCGCGCAAGTTCGCCAGCGCCGGAAATATCTCGCCGGGCCCTGCGGTGAGGCGGTCGGCGACGATGATATCGACGTCGCGTGCCGCCGCGATCAGGCGGGCGGCGTCGAGCGCCTCGCCTGCTTCATGCAGCTTCACCTCTGCGATGGCTTGCAGGCCCGTGAGAGCGCGCGCGCCATAATACTGGGCGCGCGATTGCGGCGTGTGGGTGAGCAGGATTTTCACATCAATATCCGAAGGCGCGCGGCAGCGCGGTGCTGATCGGGGGCACGAATGCAATCACCAGAAGGCAGAGTAGCAGCAGGCCGAGATAGCCCATGATCGGCTTGATGGTCTGCTCGATCGGCACATTGCCGATCAGGCAGGCGCCGTAAAGGCCTAAGCCCAGCGGCGGCGCGAACAGGCCGATGCCCATCGCGACGACCAGCACGACGCCGAAATGCAGGGGATCGATGCCGAGCTTGACCGCGACCGGCATCAACAGCGGTCCGAAGATGATCAGCGCGGCGGCGCCTTCCAGCACCGATCCCATCACGATCAGCACCACGATCGACAGCAGCATGAACAGCCAGACGCCCTGCGATCCCGACAGCGCGAGCATGAGATCGCCGACCGCATGCGGCACCTGCTGCAGCGTCAGCACGAACGCCAACGATTGCGCGGCGGCGACGATGAACAGCACCAGCCCCGAGCGCGTGGCCGACTGCACGAAACTATGCATCGCCGTCCTGAAGCTCAGTTCGCGGAACACGACGCCGCCGACAACAAGGGCATAGACCACCGCGAAGGCCGATATTTCGGTCGCGGTCGCAAAGCCGCTCTTGAAGCCGAAGAAGATCATGAAGATCAGCCCGAACGAGGCGATCGCGCCGCTCCACAATCCCGACACCGCCTGCCGCGGCGCGGCCTCCGCCGCGGGCTCCGGGCGCTTGCCGAGGATGATCGACAGCACGATCAGCGCCGCCGCCATCAGGGCAGCCGGCAGCAGGCCGGCGACGAACAATCCGCCGATCGACAGATTGGCGACGAAGCCGAGAATGATCAGGTTGATGCAGGGCGGAATCGCCTCCGCCATGACAGCGGATGCGGCCAAGAGCGCCACCGCGCCGCCCGGATTCTGCTTCGAGCGCCGCGCGGCCGGGATCAGAACAGAGCCGACCGCGGCAACATCCGCCATCTTGGAGCCGGAGATGCCGGAAAACAGCACCATCGACATCACCATGACGACGTTGAGGCCGCCGCGCATCCGCCCCACGGCCCGCTGCAGCAGCTCGATCAGGCGCACCGACATGCCGTTGGCTTCCATCAGGTAGCCGACGAGGATGAAGAACGGGATCGCCAGCAGCACGAAGTTGTCGATGCCGCGCGCCATCTGCTGGGCGAAGATGACGCCGGGCAGCGTGCCCTCCACCCAGATGAAGATCAGCGCCGCCAGCGCCAGCGCAAAGCCGATCGGCAGGCCGCCGAACAGCGTGATGAAGAACCCGATCAGCATCAGCGTGCCCGACGACGGCACGGTGTCCGGCGCCAGGAAATCCCACGCCAGATAGAACCCGGCAATCAGGCCCACCGCGAGAATGCCGGCGAGGATGTCGCGAACCGCGCGTGCGGCAAAAATCTCCAGCGCGAACACCGTCATGAACAGCGCGCCGGCGCCCATCGGATAGAACGTCCATTCCAGCGGCAGGCCGGAGCCGGAGGTCTGCCCCGTGGTCAGCCAGCCCATCTTGATCGCGTTGAAGGCGACATATCCGGAGATGACGGCGACCAGCAGCGCGCCCATGGAATCGACGACGCGGCGAACGTCTGACGGCAGCATGTCGATGAAGAAGGCAACGCCGAGATTTTCGGCGCGCGCCAGCGCGCTGGCAGCGCCGAAGAAGCTCGATCCGACCATCAGGCCGCGCGCCACGTCGTCGGCCCATTCGACCGGCGCATTGAACAGGAAGCGCAACAATACCGAAGCGCAGACCACCAGAAGGTCGGCCGCGAGCAGAACTGCGGCAACGACGTCGCTGACGACGAGCAGCGAGGCCGTCATCCGGTGAGCGCCGCTATCGAGCGAAGGCGCGGCGACCGACATGGGCAAAAACCTCAAGCCTGCGTCGCGCGGATCATGTCGACCACCGGCTTCGCCTCGGGGCGGGCCTTGATGAAATTGTCCGTCTGCGGCGCCACGCGCTTGCGGAACGCATCCTTGTCGCACTCGACGATGGTGACGCCCTTGTCCGCGAGATTCTTGAGCGCCTCCTTCTCCATTTCGAGGCCATGGATACGCGTGTCTGCCGCCGCCTTCTGCGCCGCATCGAGAAAGCCCTCGCGCAGCTTGGCGTCCATCCGCTTGAACGTCGCGTCGCTGAAATAGGTCGCGAGCGGCGAGAAATTGTGCTGGGTCAGCGCGTAATGCTTCGAGGTCTCGTAGAACTTGCTGGCCAGGATGGTCGGCGGGTCATGCTCGAGGCCGTCAAGCACGCCGGCCTGCAGCGCGGTGTAGATTTCGCCGAATGCCAGCGGCGTCGCAGCCGCCCCCATCAGGCGCAGGCATTCGGTGATGACCGGGTTCGGCAGCGTCCTGATCTTGAGTCCGGCCAGATCGTCCGGGCCCTTCACCGGCTTCTTCGCCAGCACGCTGCGCGAGCCGAAATTATACGCCCAGGAGATGATGCGGATGTTCGCCCCCTTGAGCAGCGCTTCCTCGATCGGCTTGGCGGCGCCGGCCTCGAACGCCTTGGTCTGCTGCGGAAAGCTCGTGAAGAGATAGCCGAGGTCGAAGGTGCCGACGAGCGGCACCAGGTTGGCCGAGATCGACGAGCCCGACAGCATCAGGTCGATGACCCCGAGCTTGACCGAATTGATGACGTCGATCTCCTGGCCGAGCTGGTTGTCGGGAAAGAACGTCACCTCGATCTGCTCGCCGAGCCCGTTGCCCTTCAGGTGCTTGACGAGGTTGTCGTAGTAGACGCGGCCGTTGGCATATTTGGGATCGTTGGGCAGCGACGATGAGCACTTCATCTTCATCGTGGCGGCCTCGGCCCGCCCGATGATCGCCGGTGACAGCACCAGCCCCGCGGCAAATGCCGTGGACGATTGCAAAAGCCTGCGCCGGCTGATCGACCCGCTCTTCATGGCGTCTTCTCCCCAAGCTTTATTTTTTAAAGACCTGTTGCTCAGGCCCCGTTCGGCGTGTTGTGGCAACCGCGTCGTTGCGGCCGCACAATTTAACCTTCTGGGTAAATTCTATGACCAAACGGAAGCACCGCGCAAGAGCGCTTCGCGCGCCGGCCGCACAGGCAGCCTACTTGGTCCGCGCGATGGTCGTGCCGTCCCAATCCGCGCCTGCGGGATTTTCCAGCCGCTCGCGGCAGCGTTCGATCATCGCCGATGACGCGGCATCTTCCTTGCGGGTTTCCCGCGCCCGCTCGAAGGCGCCGATCGCCGCCGTGAAATCGCCCGCGCGCCACGCGGCAAGCCCCGCCTCATACGCGGCCACCCAGTCGGGCGTACCGTCGGCCTCACCGGCCATGCCGAGCAATTCATAGATCTGCAGCCCGCCCGCACGGCCATAGACCGCGAGGCGGTCGAGCTCGCGAACCACGATGCGCTCGCCGGCAAGACGACGGGTCTCGGGCCCGATGATGATGGTGGAACCATAGGCCTTGTTGGTGCTCTCCAGCCGGCTCGCAATGTTCACGGCGTCGCCGATCACGGTGTAGTTCAGCCGCACTTCCGAGCCGATATTGCCGACCAGCATGTCGCCGGAGTTGATGCCGATGCGGATCCCGATCGGCTGGCCGTGATCGTCGATGAGGCCCGCCTCTTCCACCGCGCGCCGGCACGCCAGCGCGGCACGGCAACAATCGACGGCGTGGTCGGGATTGGCGGCCGGCGCGCCCCAGAACGCCATCACGGCATCGCCGATGAACTTGTCGATGGTGCCGTTCTGGTTCTGAATCTGCGCCGAGACACAGTCGAAATAGCGCGACAGCAGCGGAATGATGCGGTCGCCGAGCCGCTCCGACATGCCGGTGAAACCGGCAAGATCGATGAACATCACGCTCATCGGCCGCACCGCGCCGCCGAGCCGCGCTCCGTTGCCGTCGCTGATCAGCCGCTTCACGAGATCGGCGGGAATGTACTTGCGGAACGCGGCGAGCCCCTGCGCCATGTCGCCGATCGCGCCGGAAAGATTTTGGATCTCGGTCAGCCGCGACGGATGCCGCTGCACCTTGTCGAGGTCAAAGCGCTCGACATGCCTGATCTCGTTCACCACCTTGATCAAGGGCGCGGCGATCAGGCGCTGGGCGAGCCATGCCGACAGCAGGCCGGCAAAGACGATCAGAACCGCCAAGCCGATCAAGAGATTCCGGATCGTCATCCGGACCGGTCCGAGAAATTCCGATTCCGGCACCACCGTCACCAGCGACCAGCCGGGAAAGGAAATCGGCGTGATGACGGCCTGATAGGCCTTGCCGTCCCGCGTCACCGTGGTGTTGAACGGCTGCCCTTCGCCGGGCTCGTAGGCGCTGCCGGCATTTCGGATCGCGTCGACCGCGACCGGAAACAGCGGATGATCGGTCTTCAGCTCCATCTGCTCGCTGGCATCGGGATCAGGCGAGGCCACCACCTTGCCGTCCCGCTCCAGAATGAAGGCGCCGGCGGACTTTCCAACGGTGAGCTGCGACAGGAAATTCGAAACGCGCGTCAGCTCGATGATGATCGCGACGACGCCGGCCTGCTTGCCGTCGATTGCGATCGGGGCCGAAAACGCCGCCGCCAGCCGTTCGCCGCGCGGATGCACCGTCAGCGTCGACCAGTACTCATCGTTGGTCTGGTGGGCGACCCGAAACCATTCCTGCTCCGTCACGACATAATCGGTCTCTTCGAACCAGCTGGCCTTGAGCTTGAGATCGTTGCCGACGAATTCGTAGCGATTGATGCGCAGGTTGCGGTCGGGCGTGATCTCGAGCATTTCGATCACGTTGTTGCCGAGCTTGTGTCCAGCAAAGAACGATCCGTCCGGCCAGCCGAACGCCACCCAGGAGATGGTCGGCTGCGACAGCAATTGCGAACGGAACACTACTTCACGCTTCCGAGCGTCGCGCGGGTCGAACACTTTTTCGGCGAGCAGCGTCCGCACCGCCATCATGGACGAGCGCGCCTCCGACGTGACCGACTGCAACTCGTCTCCGACCGCTGACACGATCTGGTCGTTGATGGTATTGGCCAGCGTCTGGCTGACCTGGTGGGCGGTGCGCCACCACAGCAAATGCACGCCGACGGCGCTGACGACGATGGACGTCAGCACGAGGGCGGAAATGGCGGTGCGGATGCCGAGGCGCATGCGGGGTCCAAAATCGCGGGTTGGTAACCGTAATACGCGACCATAGCAGCGTCTGTTTCGCCCGTGCGGCCAATTTCCACGGCCCGGACACGGCTCTGTGACCGAACTTGAGCCGCAATGCCGACGAAACTTATCGATTGGCTGTTCCGTACAAGCCAAGAGGGCGCTATGCCTTGCGCCGGTTCTTGAAGGTCATGCAATGCACGATGTTTCCATCCCGGCAGCCCTGATTGCCGGTCTCGTCAGCTTCCTGTCCCCCTGCGTCCTGCCCCTGGTGCCGCCCTATTTGATTTATCTCACCGGCGCGACCATCGAGCATGTCGCCAATGACGAGACGACGGAGAGCTCCAAGCGTGCCGTGATGGCGTCGGCACTGATGTTCGTGCTCGGCTTTTCCACGGTATTCGTGGCGCTCGGCGCCAGCGCCTCCCTGATCGGCGGCCTGATCCGGGCCTGGTCGGCGCAGCTCTCGATCCTGGCCGGCATCGTGATCATCATCATGGGCCTGCACTTTCTCGGCCTGACCCGGATCGGCCTGTTGATGCGCGAGGGCCGGATGCCGATGCCCAAGCCGGTCGGGTTGTGGGGCGCCTATGTCATGGGGCTCGCCTTCGCCTTCGGCTGGACGCCCTGCATCGGCCCGATTCTGGCGGCGATCCTGTCCGTCGCCGCCGCCGAAGCCACCGTCACCAAGGGCGCCGGCCTGCTCGCGGTCTATTCCGCCGGGCTCGGAATCCCCTTCCTGCTGGCGGCCTTCATGATCGAGCAGTTCTCCTCGCTGTTTGCGCGGATGAAGCGGCACCTCGGCAAGGTCGAGCATGCCATGGGCGTCCTGATGGTGATCACCGGCATCGGTTTTCTCACCGGCGCCGTCTCCAATGTCAGCATCTGGCTGCTCGAGACGTTTCCGGCCCTGCAAAATTTCGGCTAGGGCCCCGTAACAAGCGGGCGGGCGCTTGCGAAACTGCAATCGGAGCCAGATTGCCGCAAGGCGAGCGCACGGCGTTTTCGCGCGCACCGGACGACCGGACCGCTTGTCGCGGCCTCGTCAGAACAAATACTTGAAGGGGAGTTCGCATGCATTTCATCATCAATCTTCTCATTGTGTTGCCCGCGCAGATCGCCTCGCATTTCGCCTGGGCCGGCCCCCTGATCATGCGGCTGATCGTCGGCTACACCTTCATGCAGGCCGGCTGGGGCAAGCTGAATAATCTGGCGCAAGTGACGGAAAACTTTATCGGCTGGGGCATCCCCTTCCCCAAGCTCCTCACCCCCTTCGTCTCATCAGTCGAATTTTTCGGCGGCATCATGCTGATCCTCGGCCTGTTCACGCGAATTCCGGCCGCGATGCTGGCGGTTGTGATGGTCGTGGCCATAAAGTCGGCGAAATGGGGCGACGTCGATTCGCTGGAGACGCTGCTCGGCTTCGAGGAGGCGACCTATTTCGCCGGCTTCATGTGGCTCGCCATCGCAGGTCCCGGCGCCGCTTCGCTGGACCGGCTGCTGGTGAATGCGACCGGCCACAGCGGGAAATCGACCTCAACGGGGTGACGATACGATGACATCGATCAATGCAGAATATCGATCGCCGGAGCTCGATCGGACATTTCGCTACGTTGCGATGCACATCCGTGCTTTGTTGCTCGTGCTCGCACTACCGGTTGCAGGCACTTCCTCCGCACAAGCAGATCCACAGCGATTTCATGCCGGCATGGCGCGCATTAACGTGCAGGATGTTATCCCGTTCGACGCAGCGGTCGCATATCCGACGGGCGCGGGCGAAGTTCCCTTTCAGGATGGGCCATACACCATTGCCGCCAGCCGCGATGCGCCGATCGCTACCGGGGCGCGCTTTCCCGTCGTACTTTTTTCACATGGTGGAGCAGGGACGCTCAAAGCGGGAGGTACCCCGCTCCCCTATGCCGACCTTGCCACGTCGCTGGCGCGCGAGGGGTTTATCGTGGTCGCACCGTTTCACGCCGGATCTGAGCGCCCTCTCGAAGATCGACCACGCCATATTCACAAGGCGCTCAATGCGATGTTGGCCGATCCACGCTTCGCGACGCATGCCGATCCTGACCGCCTTGGCATGATGGGATTTTCTTACGGCGGCGCGGTCGCGCTCATCGTCGCCGGCGCGGCTCCCGATTTTGCTCACCTGGCGGCCTATTGCCGAGACCATACAGACGATCCGAAGGCCTGCAACGGCGTGCCGACCGATGGCTCCCTGGCCAACGTCGTCGGCAAGAGGTCACCGGATACGCTCGCCACGAAAGCCCTCGTTCTGATGGAGCCGTGGGGCGCCCTGTTCGATCGGAACGGATTGACGTCCGTCGACATGCCGATGCTGCTCTATCGCGCGGAAGGCAGCGACCTCAAGGCAGAGGGCAACATCCTCGCTCTCGCGGCGGCATTGCCCCATCCGCCGCGGCGGGAGACGGTGCCGGGCGGCCATTTTATATTTGTCGATCCATGCCCTCCCGCACTGGAAGCTGCGGCGCCCGCGGCCTGCAAGGATGCTCCCGCCGTCGATCGAGCTGCGGTCCATCGGCGGATCGAGGTCGAAATTGGAGACTTTCTGCGCCGGAATCTTTGACGGCGCATCGGCAGCGAACCGGATTGTCACGCGACACTCGACCTGACGCTCACAATCCCGTGACATCGGCGAAAGCCTGAGCCCGGATCGGATGGCCCGCGTAGCTGGCGAGAACGCCACCTTCCGGGAAGCCGCCATGAAACTCGTCCGCATCGCCGCCCTTGCCCTCGCCGCACTCGCGGCTTCGCCGTCGTTCGCTGCGGACGGACCGAAATGGAGCGGCTGGGACGACGATCTGTTCGCCCGCGCCGCCACCGAGAAACGCTTCGTCATCCTCGATCTCGAAGCGGTGTGGTGCCACTGGTGCCATGTCATGGAGAAGACGACCTACGCCGATGCCAAGGTGAAGGAATTGCTGGCGGAAAAATATCTGCCGGTTCGCGTCGACCAGGACGCCAATCCCGATCTGTCGAGCCGCTACGGCGACTGGGGCTGGCCGGCGACCATCGTGTTCGGCCCCGATGGCACCGAGATCGCCAAGATCAGGGGATATATCGAGCCGGAACGGATGCAGGCATTGCTCAAGGCGATCATCGACGATCCGTCGCCGGGACCGTCGGTTGGCGAAGCGTTTGAGGTGAAGCCGTCGACCTCGGCCTTCCTCGACAAGGAGCAGCGCGCGGCGCTGACCAGGAACGTCGACGAATCCTATGAGGAAAAACTCGGCGGCTGGGGCGAGAACCAGAAATATATCGACGCCGACAGCATGGACCTTGCGATCACCCGCGCCGAGGCCGGCGACGCCACCGCGACCAGGCGCGCCCGGCAGACGCTCGACGCCGCGATTGCGCTGATCGATCCGGTCTGGGGCGGCGTCTATCAATATTCCGAAGGCGGCTCCTGGACGAAGGCGCATTTCGAAAAGATCATGTCGTTCCAGGCGCAGTATCTCCGGCAATACAGCCAGGCCTATGCGCTGTGGAAGGACCCGAAATATCTCGCCGCCGCGCGCGACATCGAACGCTATCTCGCGGAATTCCTGACCAGCCCCGAGGGCGCGTTCTATGTCAGCCAGGACGCCGATCTCGACCACGATACCGACGGGCACAAATATTATGCGCTGTCGGATGCCGAACGGCGCAAGCTCGGCATGCCCCGCATCGACAGGAACCTCTATGCACGAGAGAACGGCTGGGCGATATCGGGCCTTTCCGCCTACTACAACGTCAGCAACGATCCCAAGGCGCTGGCGATCGCCGAGCGCGCCGCGAAATGGGTGATCGATAACCGCGCGCTGCCGGACGGCGGCTTCCGTCATGCCGAGAAGGATCGCGGCGGCCCGTTCCTCGGCGACACGCTCGCCATGGGCCAGGCCTTCATCGATCTCTATGCCGCGACCGGAAACCGCGACTGGCTCGCGCGCGCCGCCAAGGCCGGCGATTTCATCGCGACGTTCCGCGACGAGGCCGGCGGCTTCATCACCTCGAAGACGGCGGAAAGCAAGACCGGCGTGCTCGCAAAGCCCGCCAAGCTGCTCGACGATCAGGTACAAGTCTCGCGGTTCATGAACCTGCTCAACCGTTACTTCGGCAATGAGACCTATCGCGAGCAGGCCGCGCACGCGATGCGCTATCTCGCCAGTGCCGCGGCCGGGATGATGCGTCCGCTACCCGGCGTGCTGCTCGCCGACGAAGAGCTGGCAGTCGAGCCGACCCACATCACCATCGTCGGGCACAAGGACGACGCCCGCGCGAGCAGCCTGCACGCGCTCGGCCGCGCGCTGCCGGCCCGCTACAAGCGCCTGGAATGGCTCGATCTGCGCGAGGGCAAGCTGCCCAACCCCGACGTCGAATATCCCGATCTCGGCGAACCGGCGGCGTTCGCCTGCAGCAACCGCATCTGCTCGTTTCCATCCTTCAATGCCGAGGAGCTTCGGGCCACGGTCGCGCAGATGGCAAAGCTGAAGCCGGCGCGCGGGTAACCCGATCGAATCCGTTGTGCAATGCAACTGGCCTCAGGTGTGAGAGCTAATCCGTTGAAGTGCCGCGATTTCTTTGCACGCGACGCGCGCAGAAGTTCGCGGCAGCGCGTAACGAAATACTCTCAACGCCCCGGGGTTAGACATGGACAGGATGTCCAATCGCAAAAAAAGAAAATTTTCTTTCGAAACTCTGTAACCAAATCGCCCGATGCCCCGTAGCTGGTTTTCGGATGCGCACTCAGGCCACGGAGACTTTGCCGTTCTCGGCAGGCCGCCATGACCCGATCGTCATCCGTCACATCGCTCGCGTTGTGGGGGTCCGTGATCAGCGATCGGCGGATGCTCGCGACGTCTCGTTTTCAAACAATGATCGAGGAGATCGTCATGAAGCTCAATTCCAAATCCGGTGCGACGCTCGCAGCTGCCGCCGCCACCCTGTTCCTCGCCGGCTCGGTGGTATCGACCGTGTCGACGCCGGCGAACGCCGCGCAGGGCAAGTGCATGGCCGGCAACGCCTGCAAGGGCCAGAGCGCCTGCAAGGGCTCGGCAAACGCCTGCAAGGGCCAGAACGCCTGCAAGGGCACCGGCTTCTCGATGACCTCGGAAAAGGCCTGCGCCGCCATGGGCGCCAAGTTCGTCAAGGGTTGATCGGCGGAGCAAGGCGTGGGGGGTCCGGCTCCGCCGGGCCCTCATTGTTTGGCACCGGCAGCTAAAATAAAGTTGGCCGCGCCTGTAACTTAATCCGAACCCGCCGCGTAGCTTTCCCCGGGTGCCGTTTGTCGGCTGGATCTGTCGCTGCTAGCGGGCGGTGCACCCTCTTAGCTTCCTTTGGAGGATACCAATGAAGATGACATCCAAGTCCGGGGCCGCACTGGCCGCCGCTGCTGCCACTCTGTTCCTGGCCGGCACCACCGTGTCGACCGTCACCTACGCGGCCGGTGAAGGCAAATGCATCGGCGCCAATGCCTGCAAGGGCCAGAGCGCCTGCAAGGGCGGCGCGAACGCCTGCAAGGGCCAGAACGCCTGCAAGGGTCAGGGCTTCTCGGCCATGACCAAGGAAAAATGCGACGCCGCCAAGGGCAAGTTCCAGCCGTCCTGAGCCGCGGCTCGATCGGGGCCCGGTGTAGGCCGGGCCCCGCATCCATGCTAGGTTGCCGGGATAATTTGGTAAGCGCCGCCCGGTTTTGACGGCGCCGTTCGACGGAGACGAGATGAACGTCGCAAGCAGATTGCCTGACAGCTCGGCGGCCCCGCTTGCAGATCGCCCGGTGACATCGGAGAAGCCGGCCTTCCTCGGCTTCGGTCTCGGCCTGCGTCACCAGCACTACGACGAAATCCTCAGCGGCCATCCGCCGATCGACTGGTTCGAGGTCATCAGCGAGAATTACATGCTGCCCGGCGGCCAGCCGCTGCGTACGCTCGATCGCATCCGCGAGCGCTATCCCGTCGTGATGCATGGCGTGTCGATGTCGATCGCCTCCACCGCGCCGCCGAATTTCGACTATCTGCAAGCCCTGAAGGATCTCGCTGGGCGGGTCGAGCCGAAATGGGTCTCCGACCATTTGTGCTGGACCGGCGTGCACGGCAAGAACCTGCATGACCTCTTGCCGATCCCCTACACCCAGGAAGCGCTCAATCACGTCGTCAGCCGCGTGCAACTGGTGCAGGATTTTCTCGGCCGCGCCATCGTGCTCGAAAACGTCTCGACCTACGTCCAGTTCAACAATTCCGAAATGACGGAATGGGAATTCTTGTCCGAACTGTCGCGGCGCTCCGGATGCTGGCTGCTGTTCGACGTCAACAACGTCTATGTCAGCGCGTTCAACCACGGCTACGATCCCCTGACGTTCCTCAACGGCATTCCGGCGGATCGCGTGGTGCAGTTTCACATGGCCGGCCACAGCCACATGGGAACCCACATCGTCGACACGCATGATCACCCGGTGTGCGAGGATGTCTGGGAGCTCTATGCCGCGGCGCTGCGGCGCTTCGGCCGGGTCTCGACCATGATCGAGCGCGACGACAACATTCCCCCGCTCGATGAACTCCTGCTCGAAGTGGCCAGGACGCGCGAGATGGCCGAGAAAATCCTCCCCATGGGCACGCCGCCGGGATGAGCGACTTCGCCCGACAGCAGGCCGAGTTTCAGCGCGGCATCCTCGATGGCGACGACACCGTGCTGGCCGAGATCCTCGACAGCCCGCGCGAAAAGCGCGACGTGCTGTTCGGCGTCTATCGCTACGCCTATGGCTCGCGGCTGGTGGAAGCCATGCGCAACGACCACGAGCTGCTGCACCTTTATCTTGGTGACGAGATGTTCGACGAGATGGGACACGCCTATGTCAAGGCGCGCCCGTCCAACCATCCGAACCTGCGCTGGTTCTCGCAAGGCCTGCCGGAATTTCTGAAATCGACCGCGCCTTACGCCGAGCACCCCGAGCTGTCCGATCTTGCGGCGCTGGAGAAGGCGCTCAACGATGCCTTCGACGCCGCGGAAGGCAGGGTGGTCGAACTGGCCGACATGGCGGGCTTTGCGCCGGAGGTCTGGTCTTCTCTCCGATTCAAGCCGCATCCCTCAGCGTCCAGGCTCGATGTCGCGACCAACGCGGCGGCGATCTGGCTCGCGCTCAAGAACGAGGAAACGCCGCCGGAGGCAGCCGCGCTGGAGCAGCCCTTGCATCTTCTGATCTGGCGTCAGGACTCAACGCCGATGTTCCGCGAGCTTTCTGCGGAAGAGGCGATGATGTGGGACGAGGCCGCAAACGGCATTCCGTTCGGCGTGCTCTGCGAAATGCTGGCGACCTACGACGATCCCGACGGCGCGGCCGGCCGCGGCGCCGGCTATCTGCACGGCTGGATCACGGCGGGACTTTTGACGGATGTCTCCGTCGGCTCATGAAGGGGAGCGCTCGGCGAATGGGAATAGACACCGATCGCCATTTCATCGAGCGCCTGCATTGGGACGAGGTCGCCCGCCGCATCAAGGATGGCGCGGTCGGGATATTGCCGATCGGCGCCGCCGCCAAGCAGCACGGTTTTCATCTGCCGCTCAATACCGACCGCATTCAGGCCGAATGGCTGGCGGGCAGGATCGCGGAAAAGATCGACGCGCTGGTCTGGCCGACGCTGACCTACGGCCATTACCCCGCCTTCGTCGAATATGCCGGCAGCAGCAGCCTGTCGATTGCGACCTTCGAGGCGCTGGTGCGCGAGATTGCCGGACAGATCCTCAGCGACGGATGCCAAAAGCTGCTGGTGCTCAACACCGGGATCAGCACGCTGGCCCCGGTCGATCGCGCGCTGGCGCGGCTCGACGGCACGCGTATCAGGCATTTGTGGATCCATGAAGGCCCGCGCTATCCGCGCGTGGCCCGGGAGTTGGCCGAGCAAAGCCATGGCAGCCATGCCGACGAGATGGAAACCTCGCTGATGCTGGCGATGGCGCCGCATCTGGTGGACATGACGCGCGCCGAAGCCAGCCCCACGCTGGACAAGGAGACGCCGGGGAAGTTGACGCCGTCAGATCCGGATTCACCGAACTACAGCCGCTCCGGCAGCTTTGGCGATCCGACGCGGGCCACAGTCGCCAAGGGCGAAGCCCTGCTCGCCGCCATGCTCGACGATCTCCATGAACAGGCCGCGGCGTTCGTCGCACAGGGGCCTGACGCCCACCGGGCGGCCACGATGCACAGCGTGCCCCGATGAAAACCGCCTGTGCCGTTCGCTGGACGATCGCCGCCGCGGTCATTGCCGCAATGCTGGCCAGCGCGACTTCGTATCCCGCCCTTGCACAATCGGAATATATGCGCGGCGACCGCATGCCCTACGACGCGTTCGACCGGCTGCCCAAAACCGATCTCGAAATCGGCGGCGGCGCCATCCATGTCGCCTTCGCGCCGGGCGAGATGGCGCTGCCGAGGGAAAAGCTGCTCGACTGGATCAGGATGTCGGCCCGCGCCGTCACGACCTATTACGGGCGCTTTCCCGTCAGTTCGCTGCGGCTGCTGCTGGTGCCGGTCGATGGCGCACGCATCCGCGGTGGCACGACATGGGGCTATCGCGGCGCCGCCATCCGCATTCCGCTCGGCCGCGATTCAACAGAGGATGTTTTGCGCCGCGACTGGGTGATGGTGCACGAGATGGTGCATACCGCCCTGCCCGACATGCCCGACCGCTATGCCTGGTTGTCGGAAGGGCTGGCGGTCTATGTCGAGCCGGTTGCGCGGGTGCAGGCCGGCGACCTGCCGGCGCGGGAAATCTGGCAGGCCATGATGCGTGACATGCCGAAGGGGCTGCCGCAGGCCGGCGACCAGGGCCTCGACAACACCCCCACCTGGGGACGGAAATATTGGGGCGGCGCGATGTTCTGCCTGCTCGCCGATATCGAAATCCGCAAAGCTACCAACAATCGCCTCGGCCTGCAGGATGCGATGCGCGGCGTGCTCGCCGCCGGCGGCAATCACGAGCAGGACTGGTCGATCGGGCGAATTCTCTCAACGGCCGACAAGGCCGTCGGCGTCGATGTGCTGACCCGGCTTCACGAGGAGATGGGACCGCGACCGGTGACGCCGGACCTTGCCGCACTATGGCGCGAACTCGGATTAAAACAGATCGGTGAAGGCATCGAGTTCGACGACACCGCGCCGCTTTCCGCGATCCGCAGGGCGATTACCGCACCACGCGGACAGTAAGACGCCTGAGAAAAGGCTGACGCGACGATCCGGCAGCCAGCTGCTGCCGGACCCTTTGCGCCGGGTATCAGAACTTGTAGCTGGCGCCGACGCGCACGAGGTGCATCTCGTTGCGGAATTCTGTTCGCGAGCGGTCCCTGCCTGATAGCGTGACGCTGCCATAATCGGCGTAGAGATATTCGCCGCGCCCGACGAAATGCTTGGTGAAGGCGTATTCGAAGCCGCCGCCCGCGATCAGGCCGGCCTTGACCTGCTCGTCCCAGATCATCTCCTGCACGGAGTCGCACCCCACCTGCACCGTATGGCGATAGCCGTTGCCGATGCTCGCAAGGCCGACACCGACGGCGCCGTACGCCAGCAGGCGGTCGAACGCGTAGCCGGCGCGCAGGCGCACCCCGCCGAACGCGCCGAAGTCCGACATCAGGGCTCTATCGCCAAAAATCAGTTCGTCCCGCGACGAGGAGGACTTACCCCACTCGAACTCGCCGCCGATCACAAACCGGTTGGCAAACTGGTGATTGTAGCCGCCATAGACGCCGGCTGCGAAGCCGCTCGCCTGTCCCTCCGAATGACGGCACGCGCCATTTCGGCAGTAGTCGGCAGCCCAGGCCGCATACCCGCCGCCGCCGTAGATACCCGCATAAAAGCCGGTCCAGTTGTAGGAGGGCGATGGCAGGTCCGGAACACGGATGTCGGCCGCCTTGGCCGCCGGACCTGCCAATAAGAAGCCGCAAGCGGCTACGATCCCCCAGGAAACAAAACGCATCAACGCACCTCTTCACGCACGCACACGCAACACATGTTGCGGAACCAAGCAGAAGAGGGAACTTCAGGCGCGATGATGTTTAACTCGGGCGGCGCCGTGTTGAAACGAGGCTATGTTTGGAACCAAACTGAGACGGCCGCCACAATGTGCAACTGGTGCGTGAAAATGACCGCTGCAAGCTTCCGCCCGCCACCAGCGGTTTCAACGCGAAGGTGGCCGCGACGCGGTTGCTGCGCGGCAGCGAAGTGACGCGGTGGGCGCAACTTCCCACATTCATGGCGCGCTATTTCTTTGACGTGGCCGCTGGTGCGGGCAGCAAGACGAGCGCCGCAGCCAGTCCCGCCGCTGACACCACGGCCGCTGCCGTGAACAGCCAGAGGTAGCCGGCCGCCGATCCCTGGACATGAAGCAGCGCGCCGAGAACGGCGATGCCGACAGCGAAGCCGGCCTGGCGCATGACGACTGTCACGGCAGACGCCAGGCCGGCAAGATCCGGCGGCACCAGCGACACGGCCGCGCCGGACAGTTGCGGATGAGCCAAAGCGACGCCGACCCCGATCCCGACAATCCCGCAGAACGTCGGAATGAGCGGCGGCACTGAACCATCCGAGATCAGCGCGACCGCAATGGTGGCATTGCCGGCGGCCAAGATCGCGAGCGCCAGGGCGAAGTGAAGCCGCCATCCCAGGCGATTGACAAGCCAGCCGCCCAATGGCGGCAGGAACAGCATCGGTAGCGTGGCCGCGAGCAGCGCGATGCCGGCCATTTCCGAGGACCAGCCGAAAGCCGCCGCAAGGAACAGCGGCAAGTAGACGAGGATCGCCCAGTAGCCGACCGACACGGCGCACAGGAGGATCGCAATTCCGACCATGGACCGCCGAACGAATATGCCGGGATCGAGGATCGGGGCCTCACGGCGTCTCTGCTGGATGCCGAACACAACCAGAAACACCGCACTCAAGCCGAGACCCGCCACCAAATGCAACGTTGAGGTGCGGCCATGCAACAGCGCCTCGACAAGCGCGATCAGCGCGACGGTGAACAATGCGACGCCCAGGATGTCGAGCGGCCGGGGCACCGCCTCGCGCGCTTCCGCGACCAGCCGTGGCATGCCCCACGCGACCAAAGCGCAGACCGGCAAGTTGATGAGGAAAATCCAGCGCCAGCCGATCCACGCTGAGACAAGTCCGCCCATCGTCGGACCCAATGCCATGGCGACGCCGGACATGACACCAACCAGGGCAAACGCGTCTGTGCGCTCCCTGGCCTGCACATAGACGCTGGCGACCAGCGCTAGGCCGCCCGTCACGATGAATGCAGCCCCGACACCCTGCAGTGCGCGAGCGCCCCATAGTGTCGGCCCGTCCCACGCCATCCCGCACGCCAGAGACGCGAAAGCAAAGATGCCATTGCCAGCCAGCATCGCCCGCCGCCGCCCATACCGATCCGCCAACGCCCCCGCAAACAACAGGCAGGCCGTGAAAGCCAAACTGTAGGCGTCCATGACCCAGGCATATCCGGCAACATCGAACCCGAGTTCACGCGCGACCGCCGGCAACGCGACGACCACCGCCGTCACATCGAAGTTGGCGAGGAAAGGCGCCAACCCCAGGAGCAGGGCCGGCATCATGGATTGTGCCCGCGGATGAGAGTTATTTGTCGGCTGTGTCATCGTGCGCGTTGTGACCTTGCGTGGCGGCTAGAGCCCGTTCCGATGGAATCGGAACGGGCTCTAGATTTTTGTTTTGACGCGTTTTCTTGACGCGAACCGGTCTCCACTTCGCTCGAAAACGCTCTACTCGTGTCCGGAATGGCCGCCCTTCGCCAACGCCAATTGTTCACATCGCCATGAATCTCCTTCATAGTGCCGGGCATGCGTGCCCTTCCTCCATTTGATGGCCTGATTGCCTTCGACGCGGCGCTGCGCCATCGCAGCATGACGCGCGCGGCCAGTGAGCTGGGGCTCACACAGAGCGCGATCAGCCATCGCCTGAAGAAACTTGAGGGCTTTGTGGGCACGCGGCTACTTGATCGAACAGGCGGCGGCCTGGTGCCGACCGCGGCAGGCGTTACCCTGGCCGAGGGGCTCGGGCGGATGCTGGACGAAATGGCTGAGCTACGCGCCCGCTCGCGCGCGTCGGTGCGGCCGCAGACGCTCAAGATCGGACTGGGCTCCGCCCTCGCGAACTACTGGCTGGCGCGGCGCCTCACCGCGTTTGCGTCCGCCAATCCCGATATTGCGATCGACCTCTGCATCATCGAAGGCGACGTTCAGGCGCGCGCCCTCGATCTCGACGTGCAGATCCGATGGATTCCCAAACTTGGCGCGCGCGCCACGTCGACCCAGCGCCTGCTGTTCGACGAGATGGTTTTCCCGGTTGCGATCCCGTCCCTGCTGCCGCGCGGGCGGCCATTGCGGGAGCCGCGGGTGCTCGGGACCTTACCAGTCCTACACAAGGGACTCGCCGGCCGGAACGACGGCGCGGAATGGTCGTGGCCGGTGTGGTTCGAACGGCTCGGCGTCGCGGTGCCCGTTCAGGGCGGGCTTCGCTTCGACAATCTCGGCACGGCCCTCGCTGCCGCCTTGCAGGGCAGCGGCGTTGTCCTGGCCAGGTCCTTGCTGGTTCATGACGCGCTCGCGGAAAAGCGGCTTTGCCGCGTCGTGTCGCCCGACTGGGACATGACATCGAGCAGGACGCATATCATCCGCTGGCCTGCCGCGCTGGCGAATGACAGGCGTGTCGCCCGGTTTGCCGACTGGATTGTGAGGGAAGCGGCAACAACGACATCCCTTCAATGAAGGCGCGTCGCCACTGACATCAGTTCCGCGCTGACTCTGTTGCGTCGTACCCGCTCGAACCCCTCATCCAGAGGAGCCGCGAAGCGGCGTCTCGAAGGATGTAGGCCACAGACGGGGCCTCATGGTTCGAGACGCGCTTCGCGCTCCTCGCCATGAGGGTCTTATGACGCAGTACGACTAACGAGTCCCCTACCCCACCGGCACGATCTTGCCGGGGTTGAAAATGTTCTGCGGGTCGAGCGCCTGCTTGAGCGCGCGCATGGCATCGATCGCCTCGACGCCGAGTTCGGCCTTGAGGTATTTCTGCTTGCCCTGCCCGATGCCGTGCTCGCCGGTGCAGGTGCCGCCCATCGCCTGCGCCCGCTCGACCAGGCGATGCATGAACTCCTCGCCGCGCGCCATTTCGTCCTTGTTGTCGACGTCGCAGACCAGCGAGCAGTGAAAATTGCCGTCGCCGACATGGCCGACGATCGGCGACAGCAGGCCGAGCCGCTTCAGGTCTTCCTCGGTCTCGGTGACGCAATCGGCAAGCCTTGAGATCGGCACGCAGACATCGGTCGCCACCACGCCGGCGCCGGGACGCAGCGCCTTGACCGACCAATAGGCGTCGTGCCGCGCCTGCCACAGCTTGGTGCGGTCCTCCGGCCTGGTGGTCCAGGTGAAGTCGCCGCCGCCGCATTCCCTGGCGATCTCGGCGAAATTCTTCGATTGTTCGGCCACCTCGACTTCGCTGCCGTGGAATTCCAGCAGCAGCAGCGGCGTCTCCGGCAACGTCAGCTTGGAATAGGCGTTGCAGGCGCGCACCTGCTCGGCATTGAGCAGCTCGATCCGCGCCAACGGAATGCCGGTCTGGATGGCGAGGATGGTCGCCTGGCAGGCGCCGCGCACCGTCTCGAACGAGCAGGCCGCGGCCGCGATCGTCTCGGGAATGCCGCGCAATTTGATGGTGAGTTCGGAGATGATGCCGAGCGTGCCCTCGGCGCCGACAAACAGATGCGTCAGGTCGTAGCCAGCCGCGGATTTCTTCGCCCGCGTGCCGGTCGTGATGATCTCGCCGTCGCCGCGCACGACTTTCAGCGCCAGCACGTTGTCGCGCATGGTGCCGTAGCGCACCGCATTGGTGCCGGAGGCCCGCGTCGAGGTCATGCCGCCGAGCGAGGCGTCGGCGCCGGGATCGATCGGAAAGAACAGGCCCTGGTCGCGCAGATGCTCGTTCAGCGCCTTGCGGGTGACGCCGGGCTGGATCACGCAGTCGAGGTCCTCGGCGTGGACTTCGAGAATCCGGTTCATGTCGCGCAGATCGATACAGACGCCGCCGGCCGGCGCATTGACCTGCCCTTCGAGCGAGGTACCGGTGCCGAACGCGATCACGGGCACGCCGTGTTTCGCGCAAATCCGCACCACGTCCTGGATGTCCTGGGTTTCCTGCGCCATCACCACCGCATCCGGCGGCTGGGTCGGCAGCCAGGTGGTGGTATGGGCGTGCTGCTCGCGCACCGCCTGCGACGTAATCAGCCGGTTGCCGAACCTCGCCGCCAGCGCCTCGACCGCGCTCGCCAAAGCCTGCGGTTCCGGCCGCTTCACACTACCCGATATCGTCATCGCCACGCTCAAATTCCTCCCGAATTTGAGCGGACCGTGGCAAAGGATATAAGGGGGGTCAAGAGCGCGAAACGAACAAGGGATGGATGATGACGACCGGTGCCACGGCTGAGGAAAACCAAAAAAACAGCCTGAAGGATATGCCGCTGCCCCCGGCCCCGTTCCTGTCCTCGGTGATGCAGATCGAGCCGCAATGGATCGACTATAACGGCCACCTCAACATGGCCTATTACAACGTCATGATGGACCGCGCGATCGACGAAATGTGGCTGCAGCTCGGCATCGGGCCGGCCTACATGAGGGAGCGCCAGTGCTCGACCTTCACCGCCGAAGCCCATGTGCGCTATGTGCGCGAGATCCATCTCGGCGATCCCGTGCAGGTGACGGTCTACCTGCTCGAAAACGACGAGAAGCGGCTGCATACGTTCGAGGAACTGCGCCACGCCGGCGAAGGCTGGCTGTCCGCCACCTCGGAGAACATGACGCTGCACATGGACATGAAGGCGCGCAAGGTTGCCGCCTTCCCGGCGGATATCCGCGCGCGCATCGCGCAGGTGGTGGCCTCGCACGCCGCCGTGCCGCGGCCGGAGGGCATCGGCCGCACGGTTGCCATGCCCCGGAAATAGAGCTTCAGGCCGGCAGTCCGGCCTCCTGCAGCGCGCCGACCACGAGATCGCACTGGCTTGGCGGCAGCGGCGGCATGCCGCGCTGGACTTCCGATACGGTCAGATCGGGATAGCGCTGGCGTAGCGCATCCAGGCTGCGGCGGGCCTCTCGCGCCTGTCCGGCGAGCACATGCGCCGGACACAGCGTCCGGTGCACCCAGCCTGCCGACGGATGCTCGGCAAGCGCGCGCTCCTGCCAGCGCGCCCCCTCGGCATATTGACCGGCGGTGAAGAGCGCGCAGCCGATCCCGACCATGCTGTTGAACGCCAGCGGATCATGGGGCGCGAGGTCCAGCGCAATCTTGAAGCGCTCGATGGCGGACCGCGGCTCGTCCTTGTAGACGTCGATCCATCCGCTGCGGCTCCACGCCCAGGCCGATCCGCCGTCGAGCGCCAGCGCCTTGCGCGTGACCAGATCGGCGGCATCGAACTCGTTGAGCAGCGACAGCGCGTTGCCGAGAATGGCAAGCACGGTGGCATCGCCGCCGAGCGCCCTCGCCCGGTGCGCCAGTTCGAGGCTTCGGGCGCGCTCCTGCTGCGGCGCATGGGTGAAGTGATAGACCACGCGCTGGACATGGGCCCACGCTGCCAGCGCGAGGGCGAGCGGCTGGCCGGAATCCTGATCCATCGCGCGATCGAGCATTTCCAGCGCGCGGGCATTGCCGCAGGCGTCGAGCGAAAGCACGCCCGGCATCGCGCGCAGCGCCAGGTCCTGCGCGCCGAGATGGGCTGCCGGCTTGCGCAGCGCGCGGTCGATCTCCGCCAGCCGCAGGCAGGGCTGCAGCGCCGACGCGATCCTGGCCGCAAAATGCTCAGTCGTTGCGATGTCGTCGCGCAGCACGCTGTCGACGCGATGCGCCCAGAGCTGACCGCCGGTTTCGGTGTCGATCAGGCGGATGGTCAGGTGCGCCTGCGTACCTGCGCCGCGGATCGCCGCGCCCAGATGATAGCGCGCGACCATCGACCGCGCCGCGACCGCTATTCCGGTACGGGCCAGTGCGGTAGCGAGATCGTCGGCGATATCGGCCGCCAGCGCCAGGTTTTCAGCCGCAGCCTCGATCGGGCCGAACGTGACCACCACCCGCTGTCGCGCCGGCACAAACAGCGAAGGCGTCGCGCCGAGCACATCCGTAAGCACGGACTGCCGCTTCAGGGTCTGCGACGGGGTTTCGTTGTAGCGGCGGCGATAGGCGATCGAGAACCGCCCGAAATGCGTGAAGCCGCAACGCAGCGCCACGTCCATGATCTTGACGCCGGGACTGCCCTGCAACAGCTCGCGGCGGGCAGACTCGAGCCCGATTTCGCGCAGCACGGCACGCGGGCTCTTGCCGAGAAAGTTGAAAAACTGGCGTTGCAGGGTTCGGGCGGAAACGCGGGCGATGCCGGCAAGCTCGGCCAGGCGCCAATTGTGGCCGACATTGGCACGCATCGCATCCAGCGCACGCTTGACACCGCGCGGCAACGGCGAAGCCGCCGCCGAAATCCCCTGACTGACAATCATCCGTAACTCCAAGGCCCCTTGGCGATGAGTCCGCGGAACGGCCGAAAGGTTCACGAAAGGGATAGCCCTGTCGCGAAATGGATAGGCCCGGGCGGCCCCCCGACTTAAGCCGGCATCACGCCGAAATCGGCAAATTCACCTGCCTCGATGGAGAAATGACATGGCTACCACCGCGACCGCCCAGGCCCAGCAACCCGGCCAGACCGACCTTTCCGCCCTGAAAACCCGCCAGCACGGCGCCTGGTCGTCCGGCGACTACGCCGTCGTCGGCACCACGCTGCAGATCGTCGGCGAGGAACTGTGCGAGGCGCTCGACCTGCGCGCCGGCCAGAGGGTGCTCGACGTCGCCGCCGGCAACGGCAACGCCACGCTGGCCGCGGCGCGCCGCTGGTGCGACGTCGTCTCGACCGACTATGTGCCGAGCCTGCTCGAGCGCGGCCGCGCCCGCGCCACGGCGGAAGGCCTGTCGGTTCAGTTCAAGGAAGCGGACGCGGAAAATCTCGACTTCGGCGATGCGACCTTCGACACCGTGCTCTCGACCTTCGGCGTGATGTTCACGCCGGACCAGGACCGCGCCGCGTCGGAGCTTTTACGGGTGTGCAGGAGCGGCGGCAAGATCGGCCTTGCCAACTGGACGCCTGACGGCTTCATCGGGCAATTGTTCAAGACGCTCGGCAAGTACCTGCCGCCGCCGGCCGGCGCGAAATCGCCCGCGCTGTGGGGAACGCAGGCGCGCATCACGGAGATGTTTGGAACGTCGGCGGCCTCGGTCAAGGCGGAGAAGCGTCACTTCATGTTCCGCTACAAATCCCCGCTGCATTTCCTCGACGTGTTCAGGAATTACTACGGCCCGACGTTGAAGGCGTTTGCCGCGCTCGACGAAACCAACCAGCGCCGCCTCGCCGACGACATCCTGAAGCTGATCGCGTCGATGAACCGCGCCGAGGACGGCACCATGGTGCTGCCGAGCGAATATCTGGAAATCGTCATCGTCAAACGCTGACGAAAATCCGGCGGGATCCGGCGGTGACGGCCCTCCGGCCGTCGCCGCCGATTTTCCTTGGGCGTCAGCTGCGCCCGCTAGACGTTGCTGCGTCCGCGCACCAAGCCGACGACCGCCGAGATCAGGAACAGGATGACGGCGATAAAGAAGATCGCCTTGGCGATTTCGACGGAGGCGCCGGCGATGCCGCCGAAGCCAAGAACACCCGCGATCAACGCGACGATCAGAAATGTAACGACCCAGCTCAGCATGATACGACCTCGATTGGCTGTTGCTCTCGCGATGGCTGCGGCTGCGGTGCCGCGCATCGACTGCAGGATCAATACGGGCCGGTAATGTTGGTTCCGGGCGGCCGAATCGCGAAATTTGACGATTTTCGAGGAACAAAATCGCCGTTCGCGCGCGAAATCAGGCCGGCAATTGCGCCGGGATAAACCTGTCAAAACGGCCGATCAGACCCTATATGGCCCACAATCCCTGCTATGAAGGCTCCCCTTTACCGCCTCACGGTGCCATCGTGGGGCCGAGACGATTCGAGAATGACCGAGCCGAACAAACTGCCCCATCACGGCGTCCCCGAGCACCAGCCCGCCGCTGGCGGCATTGCCGCGCGGGCGCGCGCCGCGGCGGGCCCGCAATATCTCAATGGGCTCAATCCCGAGCAGCGCGAGGCGGTCGAGACGCTGGACGGACCGGTTCTGGTGCTGGCCGGCGCCGGCACCGGCAAGACACGCGTGCTGACGACGCGAATCGCCCACATCCTGAGCCAGGGCCGCGCGCGTCCGCAGGAAATCCTCTCCGTGACCTTCACCAACAAGGCCGCGCGCGAGATGAAGCTGCGGCTCGGCCAGATGCTCGGCCAGGCGGTGGAAGGCATGCCGTGGCTCGGCACCTTCCACTCGATCGGCGGGCGCATCCTGCGCTTCCACGCCGAGCTGGTGCAGCTCAAATCCAACTTCACCGTGCTCGACGTCGACGATCAGGTCCGCCTGCTCAAGCAGCTCCTGCAGGCCGAGAACATCGACGACAAGCGCTGGCCGGCGCGCATGCTGGCCGGCCTGATCGATGGCTGGAAGAACCGCGGGCTGGCGCCCAGCCAGGTGCCGGCGGGCGAAGCCGCGATGTTCGCCAACGGCAAGGGAGGAAAACTCTACGCCAGCTACCAGGAGCGGCTGAAGATTCTCAACGCCGCCGATTTCGGCGATCTGCTCTTGGAAAACATCCGCCTGTTCCGCGAGAACCCCGATGTGCTCCGGCAATACCAAGGCCGCTTCAAGTTCATTCTGGTCGACGAATATCAGGACACCAACGTCGCGCAGTATCTGTGGCTGCGGCTGCTGTCGCAGGCGCCGTCGCGGCCCGGCCTGCCGCTGTCGGCGATCATTCCGGGCGATATCCCCGTCATTCCGGGGCACGCCGAAGGCGTGAACTCCGATGTGCAATCGCACATCGGAGAACCTAGAGGTGACGAGGACTCATCTCGAGATTCCGGGTTCGCACCTGACGGTGCGCCCCGGAATGACGGGGTAAATACGGTCCAGCCCTCCGCCCCGCTCAAAAACATCTGCTGCGTCGGCGACGACGACCAGTCGATCTATGGCTGGCGCGGCGCGGAGGTCGACAACATCCTGCGCTTCGAGCACGATTTTCCCGGCGCAAAAGTCATCCGCCTCGAGCGCAATTACCGCTCCACCGGTCATATTCTCGCCGCCGCCTCGCACCTGATCGCGCACAACGAGGGACGACTGGGCAAGACGCTGCGCACCGAGGATGTCGACGGCGAGAAGGTCACCGTGACAGGCGCCTGGGATTCGGAAGAGGAAGCCCGCGCCATCGGTGAGGAGATCGAGGAGCTGCAGCGCAACAACGAGAACCTCAACGAGGTCGCGATCCTGGTGCGGGCCTCGTTCCAGATGCGCGAGTTCGAAGACCGTTTTGTGACCCTCGGCCTGCCCTATCGCGTGATCGGCGGTCCCAGGTTCTACGAGCGCGCCGAAATCCGCGACGCGCTGGCGTATCTGCGCGTGATCAATTCCCCTGCCGACGACCTCGCCTTCGAGCGCATCGTCAATGTGCCGAAGCGCGGGCTTGGCGATGCCACCGTGCAGCTGCTGCACGACCACGCCCGCAAGCGGCGCATGCCGCTGTTCGAGGCGGCGCGCGCCGTGGTCGAGACCGACGAATTGAAGCCCAAGGCGCGCGGGAGCTTGCGCGATCTCATTTTGCAATTCGACCGCTGGCGCGCCCAGCGCGAAGTCACCGCCCACACCGAGCTCGCCGAAATCGTGCTCGACGAGAGCGGCTATACCGAGATGTGGCAGAAGGACCGCTCCGCCGACGCCGCCGGCCGGCTGGACAACCTCAAAGAACTCGTGCGGTCGATGGAAGAGTTCGAAAACCTGCAAGGTTTTCTCGAACATATCTCGCTGGTAATGGACCGCGACGGCGGCGCCGAGGAAGAGGCGGTGTCGCTGATGACGCTGCATTCGGCCAAGGGGCTGGAGTTCGACAACGTCTTCCTGCCCGGCTGGGAGGAAGGCCTGTTTCCGAGCCAGCGCACGCTCGACGAACAGGGCCGCGCCGGCCTCGAGGAAGAGCGGCGCCTCGCCCATGTCGGGCTGACGCGCGCCCGCCGCCGCGCAAAGCTGTTCTTCGCCACCAACCGCCGCATTCACGGCACGTGGTCGACCACCATCCCCTCGCGCTTCCTCGACGAATTGCCGTCGGCCAATGTCGAGATCACGGAATCCAAGGGCGGCTCCGGCTGGGGCGGCGCCGGCGGCTACGGCGCGTCGCGCTTCGACAACATCGAATCCTTCGGCTCCAGCTATTCCACGCCCGGCTGGCAGCGCGCGCAGGCCAACCGCAACCGCGGCCAGGCCGGCCGCGGACAGGCGCGCGGCGGCTTCGAGGAAAACCAGTCGTCATTTTCAGGTTCGCGCAGCGATACCTCAGGTTCGCGAAGCGATACCTCGGGCGCGCGCGGTGATCCCTTCGGAGGCGGCTTCGCGCGCAACAAGCGCGGCCCGATGGTGATCGAAGGCGAACTGGTCGCAAAGTCCACCGGCACGGTTTCGGAATTCTCGCTCGACGACCGCGTGTTTCACCAGAAATTCGGCTACGGCCACGTGGTGAAGATCGACGGCAACAAGCTGACGATCGCGTTCGAGAAGGCCGGCGAGAAGAAAGTGGTCGATAGTTTCGTGGAGCGGGTTTAAGGGCGATAATTTTCCCCCGCGCGATTGCATAAGCGACAAAACGTTCCTATCTCCCGGTTCCCACCCCTCCCCGCCTCGACCCGGCCGAAGCGCCGCTTCGACGTGGGCAAAATCCGTTTCAGATTGCCATGCTCGCGCCACCTCCCATCATATCCGTCTCGCATCTGTCAAAAACCTACGGCTCCGGTTTCAAGGCGCTGAAGGACATCAATCTCGACATCCGGCGCGGCGAGATTTTCGCGCTGCTCGGGCCGAACGGCGCCGGCAAGACCACGCTGATCAGCATCATCTGCGGCATCGCCAATTTGAGCGAAGGCAATGTGAGCGTGGGCGGGCACGACATCAACCGCGACTATCGCGCCGCGCGCTCGCTGATCGGCCTCGTGCCGCAGGAACTGCACACCGACTCCTTCGAAACCGTGTGGGCGACCGTCAGCTTCAGCCGCGGCCTGTTCGGCAAGCCGAAGAACCCGGCGCATATCGAAAAGGTGCTGAAGGACCTCTCGCTGTGGGACAAGAAGGATTCCAAGATCATCACGCTCTCCGGCGGCATGAAGCGCCGCGTGATGATTGCAAAAGCGCTGTCGCACGAGCCGAAGATCCTGTTCCTGGACGAGCCGACCGCGGGCGTCGACGTCGAACTGCGCAAGGGCATGTGGGACGTGGTGCGCGGCCTGCAGGCCGCCGGCGTCACCATCATCCTGACCACGCATTACATCCAGGAAGCCGAGGAGATGGCCGACCGCATCGGCGTCATCAACAAGGGCGAGATCATCCTGGTCGAGGACAAGGCCGGGCTGATGCAAAAGCTCGGCAAGAAGCATTTGAAGCTCTATCTGCAGGGCAAGGTCGATGCGATCCCCGCCTCGCTCGCCGCCTATAACCTCGAACTGTCCGATGACGGCCGCGCCGTGATTTACGACTACGACACCAAGGGCGACCGCACCGGGATCACCAGCCTTCTGAGCGACCTCCGCGACGCCGGCATCCGCATCTCGGATCTCGACACCACCCAGTCTTCGCTCGAAGACATCTTTGTCAGCCTGGTGCGGCAAGTTTGAAGTTCCTATCAGTATTTGCCGCACCCTCTCCATAGGAACTTCAAACTTTCATGCCGCACCAGAATCATAATTTGGCCAGCGCTCTGATTTCGAAGCTCGCATCAGAGGCTCCGCGGAAGTTTGCGAGCTTCGAAATCAGACCGCTGGTGAAAGCGCCATGAATTACCGTGCGATCCGCGCCATCTACCTGTTCGAAATGGCCCGCACCTGGCGCACGCTGCTGCAGAGCATCGTCTCGCCGGTGGTTTCGACCTCGCTCTATTTCGTGGTGTTCGGCGCCGCGATCGGCTCGCGCATCACCGAGGTCGAGGGCGTCAGCTACGGCACCTTCGTCGTGCCGGGGCTTGTGATGCTGTCGGTGCTGACGCAGAGCATCGCCAACGCCTCGTTCGGCATCTATTTTCCGAAATTTGTCGGCACCATCTACGAAATATTGTCGGCACCGGTTTCCTATGTGGAGATCGTGATCGGCTATGTCGGCGCCGCCGCGACCAAATCCATCATCCTCGGCGTGATCATCATGGCGACTGCGGCGCTGTTCGTGCCGCTGCACATCCTTCATCCCGTGTGGATGCTCACGTTCCTCGTGCTGACGGCGGTTACTTTCAGCCTGTTCGGATTCATCATCGGCATCTGGGCCGATGGTTTCGAGAAACTGCAGATGATCCCGATGCTGGTGGTGACGCCGCTGACCTTCCTCGGCGGCAGCTTCTACTCGGTGAACATGCTGCCCTCGGGCTGGCGCACCATCACGCTGCTCAATCCGGTGGTCTACCTGATCTCCGGCTTCCGCTGGAGCTTTTACGAGATCTCCGACGTCAGCGTGGGCCTCAGCCTCGGCATGACGCTCTGCTTCCTCGCCATCTGCATGGTTCTGGTGTGGTGGATCTTCCGCTCCGGATACCGGCTGAAGAATTGACGCGGGATGTCATTCCGGGGCGATGCGCAGCATCGAACTATGGGGCGCCCTTGCGCCCCTGAGAATCTCGAGATTCCGGGTTCGTGCTTCGCACGCCCCGGAATGACGACTTGCTCCAAGCCTTCCCCGCTCGCGAAAATGTCAGCACTTTGCCGCCGGTTGCGCCGCCCTGCGGCCTTGTTTGCGCCGCGGGAGGCGTTAACGATTGCAATGCAGGCCACTGGAACCAGTGTCGGCTTCCGGGCATAGTAATCCCGGGGGACGGAGAGCCGGCGTTAGAGTCCAGGGGCCTGGAGGCCAAAGGTAAAATGCGTTCCTTCCTCATTGCCGTCACCGCCCTGACGCTTCTCGCCTCGGGCGCGGCTCAAGCCAAAGTCGCCATCTCCGTCGATAAGGATAACCAGCAGATGACCGTCGCCGTCGACGGCGTCGAACGTTACCGCTGGCCGGTGTCGTCGGGCCTGCCCTCCTATGAGACGCCGAACGGCAGCTTCCGCGCCTTCCGCATGGAAGAGGATCACTACTCCAAGGAATTCGACGAGGCGCCGATGCCGCACTCGATCTTCTTCACCAAGATCGGCCACGCCATTCACGGCACGGACTCCGTCAACCGCCTCGGCTCGCCGGCCTCGCATGGCTGCGTGCGGCTGTCGCGCGAGAACGCTTCAAAACTGTTCGCGCTGGTCAAGGAGCAAGGCGTGCTCAACACCACGGTGACGCTGACCGGCTCGTCGCAGGTGGCCTTGGCGCGCAATCCGCGGCCGCGCGGCAATACGGCGGTCGCCCGCCGCGCGCCGCTGCCGCAGTATGAACAGCAACAGCAATACGATTCCGCGGCCGGCGATCCCGTCGTGATCACGCCGCAGCAGCAGCGCCTTGCGCCGCAGGCGCGGGCCGATGACGGCTACATCTATCCGGCCGACGGTTCTTCCACCGAGGCGCGCTATCCGGCGCCGCCGAGCCGCCGCGGCTACGACACCCAGGCCTATCAGCAGCAACAGCCGCAATATTACGACAACCGCGGATATGTGCCGGCGCCGCAGGGCTACTACTACCAGCCGCGCCAGCAATATTATCCGCAGCGCGGGCTGTTCAGCTCTCAGAACTAGCTAGCCGTCCGCGGCGCTCGCCAGCAGGCGCTCGCGCTGCGCGGCCAGCCGTGACTGCTGCCAGATGTCGTGCGCGATCATCCCGGCGGCCATCGCAACGACGAAGACGATGATTCCGGGCGAGAGCGTCGCCAGGCTTTCCAACGCCGGTCCCGGGCACAATCCGACAAGGCCCCAGCCGACCCCGAACAGCGCCGCGCCTGCCACCAAGGGCAGATCGATGCCCGATTTGCCCGGCAGGAAAAACTGCCCGGCCAGCCATGGCCGCTCACGGCCGCCCGCCAGCCTGAAACCCGGCACCGACACCGCAAGCGCCGCCGCCATCACCACGGCAAGGCTCGGGTCCCACGCGCCGAAGATATCCAGAAAGCCCAAAACCTTGGTCGGCTGCACCATGCCTGAGATCAACAGGCCCGCGCCGAAGATCAGGCCGCACAGCAGAGGAACGATGATCGCCATGGCTCAGCCTCCCAGCACGTGACGCGAGATCGCGACGGTGATGATCGCCGTCGCCATGAACACGACGGTGGCGGCGATCGAGCGCGGCGACAGCCGTGCGATGCCGCAAATGCCGTGGCCTGAGGTGCAGCCGCCGCCGAGCCGCGTGCCGAACCCGACCAGAAGGCCGGCGACGACGATCACGCCCCAGCTCGCCGGCAGCTTCGGCGGCGACATGCCGTAACCGACCAGGCCGGCGATCACCGGCGCGAGAATGAGCCCGGCGATGAACGCGATGCGCCAGCCCTTGTCCTCGTCGCGCAAATTCAACAGGCCGCTGAAGATGCCGCTGATGCCGGCGATCCGGCCGGTCGACAACATCAGCAGCACGGCGGAAAGCCCGATCAGAACGCCGCCGATCGCGGCCGATACGGGTGTGAAATTGGCCATGAGATTTCCGTGGGTTCGATGGTTACGCGCCAATCATAGGCGCACCTTGCATGATGGCAACATCCGCAGAACCGCCTTGATCCATCGCAATGCGGGCCAGGCAAGCCTGGTGGACATATCGTGCCAGGCAATCACAAGGCAAAATTGATGACCAATTGGCCCCAACAAACCACCGATTTGAGCGCTCTCTTGCGTAGTCTTCGCGGATCGGCCCCCGACGTCATGAAGGCGTTTGCGGGCATTGCAAAGGCGGCGACGGTTTCGAAGGCGCTGGATGCGAAGACCAAGGAACTGATCGCACTTGGCATCGCGGTCGCGGTACGATGCGACGATTGCATCGCCTTTCACGTCAAGGCTTGCGTGGAACAGGGCGCTACAAAGGAAGAGGTCAGCGAAACGCTGGGAATGGCGATCTACATGGGCGCGGGCCCGTCGGTGATGTACGCGAGCCACGCGCTGGAAGCCTTCACGCAATTCGAGGCCGCTACGACGAAACCGTCGGGCAAACTAAATCCAGTTCGCGAAGAGGAAGAAATCCGTCTCGAGTGACAGGGTCATACCCCGCAGGTCAGGACGCCCGGACCGGTAGCCGTTCATTCCTCGCCGCGCCTGAGCCGCCGCCATACGGCGCCGAGCACGTTGGAATAGTCGTCGGTCCAGACCCGCTGGTTGTCTTCGGCCTCCGTGAGCGCCCACTGCTCCGACGACGCCAGCTTGCCGACGTCGGTCTCCTCCCGCGCCGAGACCACGACCGAGGTCGAGAAGATGTATTCATTGTCGCGGTTGGAATCCTCGCTGTAGACCCAGCTCTTCAGATCGTTGGCGTCGGCGATGCCGACGACGACGCTCGACAGTTCGAGATGCCGGTTGGAGACGTGCATCACCACCGCGCCCTGCGGCGCCAGCTTGGACTTGTAGATCTCCATCGCCTCTTCGGTCGCCAGATGAATCGGAATCGCGTCCGACGAATAGGCGTCGACGATGATCAGATCGTAGACCCCGTCTGGCTCGCGCGCAAAGGTCAGCCGCGCATCGCCGATCACGGGCTCGAGATTCGGCTCGCAGACCTGGATGTAGGTGAAATATTTCGGATCGCGCGCCGTATCGACCATGGTCTGGTCAATCTCGAAGAACTTCCAGTCCTCGCCGGGCTCCGCGGCGCAGACCAGCGTACCGGAGCCGAGCCCGATCACGGCAACCCGTAAGGGCGCGCCCTTGCGCTCGCGAATGGCCGTGATCGCCTGACCGATGCCGCCATCCTTGTGGTAGTAGGTGATCGGCTCCGGCTGGCCCTTCACCGGCGTGCCATCGTCGTTCTTGAATTTCTCGGCGCCGTGGATCGTGGTGCCGTGCATCAGCACGTGATACTGGCCGTTCGGCGTCACCACGATCTTGTGGACGCCGAAGAAGCTGCGCACCGTTTCCACCCGCCCTTCATCGGCGGGGTAGGCGCGCAGCAGCACCAGCGCGACGACGACGGTGGCAAAGATCTTCCAGCGGTCGGCATTGAGCGCCAGCGCCAGCAGCGCCGAGAGCACGCCGACCGCGCCGATCACCCAGACCCGGTTGGTGTCGAGCCAGATGAACACCTTGCCGGCGGACGACCAGGTCGGTGCAATCAACGCCACCGCCAGCGCGGCGAGGAACGGCCAGTACCACCGGCTCCAGCGCGGCAGCCGCTCGTTGCCCGCCGGCCGGCACAGCGCCGCGAGCGTCAGCAGGATCGGATATTCGGCGACCCATGAGAAAGTGAACGGTGCGATCAGGCCGGCGAAGAGACCGCCGACCATGCCGCCGAACGACAGCGCGACGTAGAAGCCGGTGAGATACTTCGCCGCCGGGCGTGTCCGCGCCAGCTCGCCATGGCAGGCCATCGCGATGATAAAGAAACACAATTGATGCCCGCCGAGCGTCAGCAGCAGGTTCTGCTCGCCGCCGACCGCGAGCAGCACCACGACGCCGGCGATCGCGAGCGGCTGCGCCAGCAGCATCCACTTATGGGGAAGCAATGGCCGCGACTGGAACACCAGCACCCAGGTCAACAGATACAGCGACAGCGGCAGCACCCACAGCAAGGGCGCGGCGGCGACGTCGGTGGAAATATGCGCGGTGACCGCGATCAACAGCCCCGACGGCACCGCGGCGAGGAATATCCAGCGGGCGCGCAGAAGCCATGACGGCGCCGGCGCATTGGCATCGTCGGCCGGCATGTTCAGTTCCGCCGCCTTGGCCGGCGAGCGCAGCAGCAGCACGCCGCAGCAAGCGATCAGCACGATCAGGAGGCCATAGCCGCCGGTCCAGATCAGGTTCTGCGTGCGCAGCGTGAACATCGGCTCCAGCAGCACCGGATAGGACAACAGCGCCAGGAAACTGCCGATATTCGACGAAGCGTAGAGGAAGTACGGGTCGGGTCCATTGGGATGGCCGGTGCGGACGAACCAGGCCTGCAGCAGCGGATTGTTGGCGGCGAGCGCAAAGAACGGCAGCCCGATCGACACCGCGAACAGGCCGAGCAGCCAGAAGGCATAGCCCGATGTCGGCGGATCGCCCCACCCGCCCGAGATCGAGAGCGGCAGCGTCAGCATCGCACAAACCAGCAGCGCCAGATGGATCGCCACCGGAATCGTGCGGCTGCGGGCCTGCATCAGGAAATGCGCGTAGGCGTAGCCGCCGAGCAGCAGCGACTGGAAGAACACCATCGCCACCGACCAGACCGCCGGCGAGCCGCCGAGCCGCGGCAGCACCATCTTGGTGAACAGAGGCTGCACCGAGAACAATAGCAGTGCGCTGACGAAAATCGCGGCGGTGTAGACGACCAGCACCAGCCGGTTTCGTGAGGCAGACGGCTCAGAAGTCATGAAAGCTCCGGCTTGGACCCGGCAGGGAGCCGGCAGAATTCCGGCAGATTTATGCCAGAGAGGCGGATTGGAACATATGGCGACATGACGGGCAATGCGGGATAAGGAGGGTCATTCCGGGGCGACGCGAAGCATCGACGCCGGAATCTCGACCCCTCTAATCAAACCTTCTTGAAGCGGACATGAACGAAACCGACGTCGTCATCATCGGTGCGGGGCATAACGGCCTCACCTGCGCGGCCTATCTCGCAATGGCCGGTCTGCGCGTGAAAGTTGTCGAGCGCCGCAAGGTGGTCGGCGGCGCCGCGGTGACGGAGGAATTCCATCCCGGTTTCCGCAATTCGGTGGCCGCCTATACGGTCAGCCTGCTCAACCCGCAGATCATTGCCGACCTCAAGCTCGCCGAACACGGCCTGCGCATCGTCGAGCGCCGCGCGCAGAATTTTCTGCCCGCGCCCGACGGCAGCTATCTCCTCACCGGCGAGGGCCGCACCCGGCCGTCGGTCGAAAAACTCAGCCCGCGCGATGCCTCAACCATCGACGCCTTCTCCCGCGAGCTGGAAGGCATTGCCGACGTGCTGCGGCAGTTCGTGTTGCGCGCGCCGCCGAACCTCGTCGAGGGATTCGGTGTCGGTGCGATCCGCGAGACCTTCAACGCGCTGGGCAGCGCGAGCATCCTGCGAAAACTTTCGCTGGAGCAGCAGCGCAGCCTGCTCGACCTGTTCACGCGCTCGGCTGGCGAGATGCTGGACGAGCGCTTCGAGAACGACCTGGTGAAGGCGCTGTTCGGCTTCGACGCCATCGTCGGCAACTACGCCAGCCCCTACGCCGCCGGCTCAGCCTACGTGATGCTGCACCATGCCTTCGGCGAGGTGAATGGCAAGAAGGGCGTCTGGGGCCATGCGATCGGCGGCATGGGCGCGATCACGCAGGCCATGGCGCGCGCCGCACGCGGGCACGGTGCCGAGATCGAAACCGACGCCGGCGTGCGCGAGGTGATCGTCGAGGGCGGGCGCGCCGCGGGCGTCGTCCTCGACAACGGCAACTCCATCCGCGCGAAATATGTCGTCTCGGGCGTCAATCCGAAACTGCTCTATACGCGGCTGGTGCCGTCAGGCGCGCTGGCGCCGCAATTCCTCGAACGCATCACACGCTGGCGCAACGGCTCCGGCACCTTCCGGATGAACGTCGCGCTCGACGCCCTGCCCTCCTTCACCGCATTGCCCGGCGCCGGCGACCATCTCACCGCCGGTATCATCCTTGCGCCTGATCTCGGCTACATGGACCGCGCCTGGCAGGATGCGCGTGAGCACGGCTGGAGCCGCGAGCCTGTGGTGGAAGTGCTGATCCCCTCGACGCTGGACAATTCCCTTGCGCCGGAAGGCCGCCACGTCGCGAGCCTGTTCTGCCAGCATGTCGCGCCGGAATTGCCCGACGGCAAGTCATGGGACGATCATCGCGAAGAGGTCGCCGATCTCATGATCGCCACCGTCGACAAATTCGCGCCGGGCTTTGCGAGGAGCGTGATCGGCCGCCAGGCGCTGTCGCCGCTCGACCTCGAACGGCAGTTCGGCCTGCTCGGCGGCGACATTTTCCACGGGGCGCTGACGCTCAACCAATTGTTTTCGGCGCGGCCGATGCTGGGCCATGCCGACTATCGCGGGCCGCTGAAGGGCCTCTACCATTGCGGTTCGGGCGCCCACCCCGGCGGCGGCGTCACCGGCGCCCCCGGCCATAACGCCGCGCGCACGATCCTCGGCGATCACCGCGCGCTGTTCGGGTAGCACAAACGGACAAGGCGCGAGGCCGGGACCGGCGCCGCGCCTTGCCAAGCGATCAAATTGTCAAATCAAACGGCGTCGTAGGCTTCGATGGGAAGCGAACGCGATTCCTGCATCGACATCGCCAGCGGCGACAAACCAGCGGAAGTGGTGGCCGACGGATAGCTGGCGTAGGCGCTGAGCGCGCACATCATGGCAATGACTGCGGTAATTTTCTTCATGGCGAATTCCCCCTGTGTCGTCGCTGCTGCTTGCAGCGCGCCATCTGCATAGGCGTGGCCGCCTAAAGGCCCGGTTCCATCCGGCCGGCCGGAGGGGAACCAATTGCGGGCGCGGTAAATCGCGGGTGTACGGGCGGGCGGCGTAAACCGGGCATTAATCACGTTACGCACTGGCACCGGTTCTCCATGTGGATCGGCTGTGGATAAGCTGTGCAAAGGCAGGGAAGGGATGGCTGGAGAAGCCTGTGGATTGGTTGTCCAAAACCTCTCCAGGCGCCTGTGGAAAACATCGGTATGTCTTCGCTGGCAGCCGGTTGGCAGTATCCCCGCAGGCTGTGGATAGGCTGGGGAAACGGCATGCTCGCGCCAAAAATAATGGGGCCGGGCGCTTTTGGCGCCCGGCCCCAAAATGCCCCCGAAAGGGTAATTATTTCAGCGAGGTGCTGATGGTTTCGAAGTTCGAGCTGAGCTTGCTGCCAAGACCGTTGACGGCGGTGATGATCGCAATCGAGATGCCCGCAGCAATCAGGCCATATTCAATAGCCGTGGCTCCCGACTCATCCTTGAAAAATGACTTAATGATCGACATGGCTGGTTCCGACCTAGGTTTGGGTTCCGGGAACCGAGGACTCCCCCTGCAGTTCCTATCCCGGAACCTACGGATATGAATCTAAGGTTGTGCTAACGCGCGGAACCCAACTTTTCAGGATATTGCGACATGAAATTTGCTCAAACTTGAACAAAACGCTGCTGTCCTGTCGTCTCCCCCGCCCTTTTTTCTTCAGGCTCCTCAATGACTTTCACCGCCCCTACGCACCGCGTCAGCTTTGCCATCGGCGACGAGCAGACAGCCAAGGGCGTCGTCGATGCCCTGACTGAAATTTTTTTTGAAGGGCAGGCCGCCATTGCCGCGTTCGAACGGCCGGATGGCCGATGGGACGTAACGGCGCATTTTGCCGAGGCGCCCGATCAGCCGCTGGTCCGCGGAATCATTGGTAACGCCGCGGGTCGGGAGGCCGCCGAAAGCATCGTCTTCGACGCCGTCGAGGCCAAGGATTGGGTCAAGGCCAGCCTCGAAGATCTCGTCCCCGTACCGGCCGGCCGCTTCGTGGTCCACGGCCAGCACGACCGGCCGCGAATCCCGCCCAACAAGCTCGGTATCGAAATCGAGGCGGCGCTGGCCTTCGGAACCGGTCACCACGGCACCACGCGCGGCTGCCTGCTGCTGCTCGATCATGTCCTGAAAGCCTGGCGCCCGCGCCGCGTGCTCGATCTCGGCACCGGCACCGGCGTGCTGGCAATCGCCGCAGCCAGGGCGCTGCATGAAAAGGTGCTGGCAAGCGACATCGATCCGCCCTCGGTGCAGGTCGCCAGCGAAAACGCCAGGCTGAACGTAGCGGGGCATCTGGTGCAGGCGATCCGCGCCACCGGCTTTGCCGCGCCGCAGTTCACGGCTGCCGCGCCGTTCGATCTGGTGCTGGCGAACATTCTCGCCAATCCGCTGCGCCAGCTGGCGGCGCCGATGGTGCGGCATCTGGCGCCATCGGCGATGGTCATCCTGTCGGGCCTGCTGACCCACCAGACGCCCGCGGTGATCGCCGCCTATCGCGCCCGCGGCCTGGTGCCGCTCCGCCATCTGCGTATCGAAGGCTGGAGCAGCCTTTTGCTGCGCAAGGTGAACTGAGGTGGGGAATAGAGGTCTGGCTAGTCGGCGGGCGAATTCCCGGCCGGTGGGTGCTTTTCTTCCTTCGACTGCTTGACGCGCGCTTCGGCAAACCGGTCCAGGATCTGGATGATGACGCCGCGCTGCTTCTTGTTGGCAACGGGTGCAACCGGGGTGCGCTCGCCCGGCGGGGAAATCTTCTCAAACGTGAAAGCAGGCATGGTGTATCCCCTCTTCGTTGAGTTGAAACACTCCTTGGGCCTCCCGAATACGCTTGAGCCGAACGGCCCATCGCCCGCAAAACCGTTCGTCCGGCTGCCGCGGACGGATATATTCAAGCACGGTTTATGCCAAATTGTGGCGATCTCGGCCTGCATTGCGGATCGCTCCACTGAACTTTAGAGTGAGCCGGCAATGTTCGAAGCCCATTTCCAGACGTTCGAAGAACCCGAAGGCGGCGTGGCGCTCGCCGCGCGGCTGGCCGCCTTCCGCGAGGAGCTGGCACGGCGGAAGCTGACGGGATTCGTGATTCCCCGCGCCGATCAGCAGCAAAACGAGTATGTCGCGGCCTCCGAGGAGCGGCTGGCCTGGCTCACCGGCTTCACCGGTTCGGCCGGACTGGCGATCGTCCTGACCCGCGAGGCCGCCGTTTTCGTTGATGGCCGTTACACGCTGCAGGCCGCCAAGCAGGTCGACCGCAAGGCCTGGCATATCGAGCCGCTGGCCGATCCGCCCCCGGAGCACTGGCTCGCCAAGCATCTTGTCGCCGGCGACCGCCTCGGTTTTGACCCGTGGCTGCACACTTCTGCGGCAGCCGAGCGTCTGGCCGCGGCCTGCAGCAAGGCCGGCGCGGAGCTCATCGCGGTGGAGAGCAACCCGCTGGATTCGGTGTGGCATGAGCGCCCGGCCCCGCCGCTCGGCCCGGTTTCGCTGCATGGCGCGCAGTTTTCCGGCGAGATCGAAGCCGAAAAACTCAAGCGCATCCGGCTGGAGATCCACAAGCTCGGCGTCGATGCGCTGGTGCTCTCGGACAGCCACGCGGTGGCCTGGGCGTTCAACATCCGCGGCGCCGACGTCTCGCACACGCCGCTGCCTCTATCCTACGCACTGGTGCCGAAGGACGGCCGCCCGACCATCTTCATCGATCACCGCAAGCTGTCGAACCTGACGCGCGACCATCTCGAACAATCCGCCGATGTGCGCGAGCCCGACGCGCTGGTGCCCGATCTGACGGAGCTGGCGCGCAGCGGCGCCGCGATCGCGCTCGACAGTGCCACCGCCGCCGACGCGCTGAGCCGCCTGATCGCGGGCGCCGGCGGAAAACCGGTGCGCGGCAACGACCCGGTGAGCCTCTTGAAGGCGGTGAAGAACATCACCGAGATCGAGGGCACGCGGACCGCGCATCAGCGCGACGCGGTGGCGTTGACGCGCTTTCTCGCCTGGATCGACCGCGAGGCGCCCTCCGGCGCGCTGACCGAGATCGACACCGTCGAGGCGCTGGAAACCTTCCGCCGCCAGACCTGCGCGCTGAAAGATGTTTCCTTCCCTACCATCGCCGGCACCGGGCCGAACGGCGCCATCGTGCATTACCGCGTCACCCGCAAGAGCAACCGCCGCATCGTGCCGGGCGATCTCCTGCTGATCGATTCCGGCGCACAATATGAAGACGGCACCACCGACGTCACCCGCACGATCGCGATCGGCAATCCGACCGACGAGATGCGCGACCGCTTCACCCGCGTGCTGCGCGGGCACATCGCGATCGCGCGCGCGATCTTTCCCGACGGCACCACCGGCGCGCAGCTCGACTCGTTCGCCCGCCAGTTCCTGTGGCAGGCCGGCCTCGATTTCGAGCACGGCACCGGTCACGGCGTCGGCAGCTATCTCTCGGTGCACGAAGGCCCGGCGCGGATTTCGAAACTCGGCACCACGCCGCTGAAGCGCGGCATGATCCTCTCCAACGAGCCGGGCTATTACAAGACCGATGCCTACGGCATCCGGATCGAGAACCTCGAACTCGTCATCGGCGCCGACGTGCCGGGGGCCGAAAAACCGGTCAATGCGTTCGAGACGTTGACGCTGGCGCCGATCGACCGCCGCCTGATCGACGTCAACATGCTGAGCGCCACCGAGCTGAAGTGGCTCAACGACTACCACGAGCGCGTCAACCGCGCGGTGCGTCCGCAGCTGAACGACAACGCCACGAAACTGTGGCTGGACGAAGCGACGGCAGCGCTGCTGCCGCTTTAATCAGGTTGCCTCATGCGTTGTCGTCCCCCCGCCACCGGGTCTCGCCTCCGGCGAGCCCGATGACAGGCTCCGGCGGGGACCCAGTACGCCGCGGCTCATCGATTCATCACTGACGTCTCTGGAATACGGGATCATCCGCCTTCGCAGATGATGACAGGAGTATTTGTTGCGCGTGACGAATTCGCTGGCCCGGCCCCCCGGATACAAAAACCGCAAAACAACCCCATGCAAAGTAGAACCCGGCGGCCCCGCCCGCCTCCCCAATTCAGCATGGCCGCATGCCAAAACATCCCTGTTCGCGCTACGCCAACCGGTTAAAAGTCCGGTGCAAACCAAAACAGGGTCGGAACTATATGCACGGCGTCGTGGGCAAGCCGCCCGGCGCGACGGACAATCATGCCGTCGCGACATCGAAAATCATGCTGCTGATGCTGGTCGCGATGACCGGCGTCGCACCGATCTCGCTTTATATGCTGGTGCCGGCGCTGCCCGTGCTGGCGACGACGTTCGGCGGCGACATCTCGGTCGCGCAGATGACGGTGTCGCTCTACATGGTCGGCATCGCCTGCTCGCAGCTCATCATGGGACCGCTGTCGGACAAGTTCGGCCGGCGTCCGGTGCTGATAGGAGGCCTTGCCCTGATGGTGGCGGCCAGCATCGGCTGCTCGCTGGCGCAGACGCTGCCGCAGCTGATCGCCGCCCGTTTCCTGCAGGCGCTGGGCGGCGCCACCGGCATGGTGGTGAGCCGGGCCATCATCCGCGACCTCTACCACCGCAACCGCATCAGCTCGATGATCAGCCTCGTCATCGCGGTCATGATGGTGGCGCAGATGCTGAGCGCGCTGGTCGGCGGTCTCCTGGAAACCGCGTTCGGCTGGCGCGCGATCTTCTATTTCATCACGGCGGCTTCGCTCAGCATCAGCGTGCTGATCGCCATCGCGCTGCCCGAGACGCGCCGCGAGCGCAGGCAGAACAGCAGCTTCCGCGGCGACGTCGGCAACCTTATCCGCGACCGCGCCTTCGTCGGCTACATGCTGTGCCAGGTATTGGCGTCGCAGATCATTTTCATGTTCGCCGGCGGCGGACCTTACATCGTGGTGACGCAGATGGGCCGAACCACCGCCGAATATGGCGCGTGGTTCGCGACCACCGGATTTGCCTATCTGATCGGAAATGTGCTCTGCGTCCGCTTCGCGCCGCGCCAATCGCTGGAGCGGCTGATCTGGTTCGGGCTGGCGCTGCAATTCGCCGGCGCCCTCCTCAACCTTGCCTTCAGCATCAGTGGCACCAACCAGGCGCCATCATGGCTGTTCGGCACCCAGATGATCGTGATGGTCGCCAACGCCTTCGTGCTGAACAACGCCGCGGCTGGCGCCATCAGCGTCCGCCCCGAGGCCGCCGGCACCGCCTCGGGCGCGATGGGCTTTTTGCAGCAGGGCATCGGCGCGCTGGTCTCGCAATTCGGCGCCTATCTCGGCGGCCACTCCACCACCACGCTGCCGCTGACCGCAGCGATCTTCACGCTCTCGATCGCCTGCGCCTCGGTGATGTTCTTCATCGTGCCGCGGCGAATCGTCGTGGTCAGCGAGGAGCTGGCGAAGAAGGCGGAGGAGGAAGAATCGGGGATGTCGTGAGGGACGGATGAGCCAACGGGTCGCGCGAATGTGAGCCGACGACAGGCTCCGCGACGTGCCAGCGCAAATCCCGGATATCACTTCGCTCATCCGGGCTACACGGCAATCGTCAAAGTACATTACTTTCTTCCGCCGCAATGAACTGCTTCGCTGCGCCCGCAATGACGGCTGCAACGAAGGCGTGCATCATGCCTGATCTTCTCAAGATTGCCGCGCTCGGAATCCTGCTTGTACTCTCCTCCAGGCCGGTCATGGCGATCGATCAGAGCACGGCTGCGCCGGAGTTCTTCGATTGCTGGGAGCCCGAGGACACCTTCAAGCGTTGCGCGACGATAGGTGCCGATGGGCGGCTGCACTTGACGCGATCCTTTTCGGCCCGGCTTCGATATCACCGCGACGGGCTGGCTTCCGTCATGGTGATAGATCCAGCTGCGCGCCGAAAATTCCAATGGTTCTACCTTCGGCGTGGCGTCGCCCCGGTGCCGGTTGAATCAATGGACAATGGCCCCGACATTTTCGAGGATGGTCTCGCGCGGGCGCGGGTCGGAAGCAAGATTGGATATATCGACCGCAAACTCAATCTCGTAATCCCGGCGATATACGACGGAGCCTATCCATTCAGGGATGGCGTTGCTGTTGTCTGCACGGCTTGCACTTATGTTCCCGACACCACGGCCACCGAGGGCGAGCGTGGCGGGTACGCGGGTGGGCAATGGGGGCGCCTTGACCGCAAGGGACGCGTGGTCTCGCCCTTCCGGTCCTGGGAGGAGTATCAGCGTCGCGAGTTCGACTGACGGCAGGGCTCTTGCGAATCGTAGGATGGGTAGAGCGCAGCGAAACCCATCGTCTTCATTGGACGGAATGTAATTGATGGGTTTCGCTGCGCTCTACCCATCCTACTCACTGGGTCACCCGCCTCCCAGTGCGCAATTACGCACAAGGCGGGTGATGACAACGGAGTGTGTCGCCCGCCTCACTCCCCGATCAGCTTCAGCCACTCGTCCTCGGTGAGCACGGCAACGCCGAGCTCGCGCGCCTTGGTCAGCTTCGAGCCGGCATCCTCGCCGGCGACGACGTAGTCCGTCTTCTTGGACACCGAGCCCGCGACCTTGGCGCCGAGGCGTTCGGCCATCGCCTTGGCTTCGTCGCGGGTAAATTTGGTCAGCGAGCCCGTGAACACCACGGTCTTGTCCGAAACCGGTGAGCTCTTGCGCGGCTGCTCGGCGGGCTTCACCTCGATCTCGCGCAAGAGTTCGCCAAGCGCCTTCACATTGCGCGGTTCGGCAAAGAACTCCACCACGGCGTCGGCGACGATCTCGCCGATGCCGCCGATATTGTTGAGGTCCTGATAGGCCTCGGTGGTGTTCTCCTCGTCCTTGGTCCCCTTGGCGGCGGCCAGCATCGCCTCGCGAAAATTCTCGATCGTGTGGTAGTGCCGCGCCAGCAGCTTGGCATTGCCTTCGCCGACGTGACGGATGCCGAGCGCAAAGATCAAACGATGCAGTTCGATGCTGCGGCGGGCGTCGATCGCGGCAAACAGGTTGCGAACGGAGGTTTCGCCATAGCCCTCGCGCTCCATCAGCTTGCTCGTCGAACGCGCATCGCGCTTCTGCAGCGTGAAGATGTCGACCGGCGACATCACCAGCCCATCCTCGTAGAATTCCTGGATCTGCTTATCGCCGAGACCGTCGATATCGAACGCCAGCCGCGAAACGAAATGCTTCAGCCGCTCCACCGCCTGCGCCGGACAGATCAGCGCGCCGGTGCAGCGGCGCACCGCCTCGTCTTCCTCGCGGACGGCGTGACTGCCGCACACCGGGCACGTCTCCGGAAACTTGTAGGGCTTGGCGCTCGCCGGCCGCTTGTCCAGGATAACGCTGACGACCTGCGGGATCACGTCACCGGCGCGCTGGACGACAACCGTATCGCCGACGCGAAGATCGACGCCGTCGCGAATCGGATTGCCGTCATTGCCGATACCCTTGATGTAATCCTCATTATGCAGCGTCGCGTTCGACACGACGACGCCGCCGACCGTCACCGGCTCAAGCCGCGCCACCGGCGTCAGCGCACCGGTGCGGCCGACCTGGATATCGATGCCGTTGAGGATCGTCGTCGCCTGCTCGGCCGCGAATTTGTGCGCGATCGCCCAGCGCGGGCTGCGCGATACGAAGCCAAGCCGATCCTGCCAGTCGAGCCGGTCAACCTTGTAGACCACGCCGTCGATATCGTAGCCGAGCGAGGCGCGCTCCTCGCCGATCTTGCGGTAGAATTCCAGGACGGCGTCGACATCCTTGCAAAGCTTGGTCCGCGGATTGACGACAAAGCCGGCCTTGCCCATCCACTCCAGCATGCCGTGCTGGGTATCGGCCGGACGCTCGCTCATCTCGCCCCAGGTATAGGCGAAGAATTTCAGCGGCCGCGACGCGGTGATCGAGACGTCTTTCTGACGCAGCGAGCCTGCCGCCGAATTGCGCGGATTGGCGAAGACCGTGTCGTCGGCCTCCGCCTGCTTCTTGTTCAGCTCGAGAAAATCCTTCTTGAGCATGTAGACTTCGCCGCGCATTTCGCAGGCCGCCGGAATGTTGCGGCCCTTTAGCGTGTGCGGAATATCCTTGATGGTGCGGACGTTGGCGGTGACGTCTTCGCCGGTGAAGCCATCGCCGCGCGTCGCGGCACGAACCAGCTCGCCGTTCTCGTAGCGCAGCGACAGCGACAGGCCGTCGATCTTCGGCTCGGCGACCAGCGCCGGAATATGCTCGACATCGAGCTTGAGGAAGCGCCGGATGCGATCGACGAACTCGGTCACGTCCTCGTCGCTGAAGGCATTGCCGAGCGACAGCATGGGGACGGCGTGCTGCACTTTCGCGAACCCGCGCGCGGGCGCGGCGCCGACCTTTTGCGTCGGCGAATCCGTCGTGACGAGATCGGGGAATTTCGCCTCGATCGCCACCAGCCGCTGACGCAGCGCGTCGTAAGCCGCATCCGAAACGGTCGGCGCATCCTTCTGATAGTAACGCTCGTTGTGCGCCTCGATTTCCAGCGCCAGCCGCTTATGCTCGACCTTGGCCTGCGCCTTGGTGAGCTTGTCGACGTCGGTGAGGGTTTTGGTTTTCGATTTTGCTATCATGCTGGAAACTCGGAGACCGTCATTCCGGGATGGTCCGAAGGACCAGACCCGGAATCTCGAGATTCCGGGTTCGCGCTTCGCGCGCCCCGGAATGACGTTGATATCGGGAGTGAGCAATAATCATGAGCTACTACGTTTATATTATCGCAAGCCGAAGGGATGGGGCGATCTATCTCGGCGTGACCAATAATCTCGTGCGTCGGATTTATGAGCACCGAACAAAAGCGGTCCCCGGCTTCACCTCCAAATACAATATTACACAGCTTGTTTGGTTCGAAGTCTATGACGATCCGATCTCCGCAATCACCCGTGAGAAAGAGCTGAAGAAATGGAAGCGGGGCTGGAAGGTCCAGCTGATCGAGATGGATAATCCGAAATGCGAGGACCTGTACGAGTCGATTTGCTCCTGAGTTCGTCATTCCGGGGCGGGCCGCAGGACCGAACCCGGAATCTCGAGATTCTCAGGGGCGCAAGGGCGCCCCATAGTTCGATGCTTCGCATCGCCCCGGAATGACCGCTAGCTCGCCGCCTTCAACAGCCGCTCCGCCGCCGCCCTCGCCTCCGCGGTGATCTCGGCGCCCGCCAGCATGCGGGCGATTTCTTCGCGGCGGTGGTCGGCGGCGAGCGCGTTGACGCGGGTGGCGACGCGCTTGCCCTTGTCGAGCGCGTCCTTGGAAATCAACAGATGCTGGTCGGCGCGCGCGGCGACCTGCGGCGCGTGCGTCACCGCCATCACCTGGACCTGGCCGGCCAGCCGCGAAAGCCGCGAGCCGATCGCATCCGCCACCGCGCCGCCGACACCGGTATCGATTTCGTCGAACACGAGCGTGGGCGCCGAACCGCGGTCGGCCAGCACCACTTTCAGCGCCAGCAGGAAGCGCGACAGTTCGCCGCCGGAGGCCACCTTCATCAGGGGTCCCGGCTTGGTGCCCGGGTTGGTCTGCACCCAGAATTCGATGCGGTCGATGCCCTGCGGCCCCGGCGCATTTGCATCGGTCTCGATCTGCGTCATGAACTTCGCGCGATCGAGCTTCAGCGGCGCGAGCTCGGCATTGACGGCCTTGTTGAGCTTCTCGGCGGACTTGACGCGGGCGGCCGACAGCTTCGCCGCCGCCGCGCCGTAGCGCTGGTCGGCCTCGGCAGAAGCCGCTTCCAGCTTCTTCAACTGGTCCGCGCCGGCATCGATCAGCGCAACATCGGAGACGAACTTGGCGGCGAGCGCCGCCAGTCCGTCGACCGGCGTCGAATATTTGCGCGAGGCGGCGCGCAGCGCGAACAGCCGCTCCTCGATGCGCTCCAGCTCGGCCGGGTCGAAATCGGCCGCCACCAGCGCGGCGCTGAGATGCTGGTCGGCTTCTTCCAGCGCATTGATCGCGATGTCGATCGCCTTCACCGCGGGCTCGACCAGCGCCGGCGAATTGGCGGCGCGGCGTTCCAGGCGGCGCACGGCGGCGGCCAGCGCCGGCACCGGCGAATGGGGGCCGCCGACCGCCTCCTGCGCCTCGCGCAGGTCGCTGGCGATCTTCTCGCCCTGCATCATGGCGGTGCGGCGCTCGGCCAGCGCCGTCTCCTCGCCGTCCTTCGGCTTCAGCGTCTTCAGCTCATCGGCGGCGTGGCGCAAATAATCCGCCTCGCGCGCGGCGCGCTCCATGCTGGCGCGGTGCGCGTCGAGCGCGGTGTTGGCGGTGCGCCGCGCGTCCCACAGCGTCTCCAGCGCGGCGACTTCCTTCTCCAGTCCGGCAAAGGCATCGAGCAACTGCCGGTGCGTCGAGGCATCGACCAGCGCACGTTCGTCATGCTGGCCGTGGATCTCGACCAGCGTCGCACCGACGGCCTTCAAGGTCTGCACGCTGACCGACTGGTCGTTGATGAAGGCGCGGGTGCGGCCGTCGGCAAGCTGCACGCGGCGGAGAATCATCTCGCCGCTATCGTCGAGGCCGTTCTCGGAAAGGATTTTGGTCGCCGGATGGCCCTTGGGAACGTCGAAGGTAGCGGTCACCTGGCCCTGCTCCGCGCCATGGCGAACCAGGCCCGCATCGCCGCGGCCGCCGAGCGCCAGCGCGAAGGCATCCAGCAGGATGGATTTGCCCGCGCCGGTTTCGCCGGTCAGCACCGCAAGGCCACGGGAAAACTCGATATCGAGCCGCTCGATCAGGACGATGTCGCGGATCGACAGACGCGCCAGCATGCGACGTAAATTCCTAATGGTCCGGTTCTGACATCCGCTCCCCACCCGGGGAGCACCGTTGCGAATGTTAGAATCGGAGGATCACTAGCAAATATCAAGCTGTTAGTGGAGCTTTCGGATGCGACATTCGCTTGACGGGCACGGCGGCAACACCGGACGAATGCCAGGATTCGCTGCCCCGGGCACGCTTCGACCGAGTTGAATCATACTCGGCCAGCCATCTTCTTGTTTGAAGCATGCTCTTTTCGGAAAACCGGTGTCCACTTTGCGCTACGCGGCCGTTCCGGTCCGGATCGCGTCACAAGACCCTCATGGCGAGGAACGCGAAGCGCATCTCCGGACGATGCTCCGCATCGCTCGGAGAACCATGAGGCCCGGTCTGTGGCCTGCATCCTTCGAGACGCCCGCTCCGCGGGCTCCTCACAGGATGAGGGGAGAGATTGTGCGCTCCGCTATATCCACGTCACTGCGAGCGCAGCGAAGCAATCCACGTCTCGGCTCGGGGATAGATGGATTGCTTCGCTGCGCTCGCAATGACGGAACTGGATAGATTCACAGGCTCTCAGGATGACGGTCTAACGGCAATCACGCCGTAGAACTATCCGAGACCCATCTTCTTGAAGGCCCGGGAGATGTAGGAACCCTTGTTCTCGCTCGGCTCGAGGCCGCCCGACTTCACGAGATTATAGGCGTCCTTGTACCAGCGGCTGTCAGGAAAGTTGTGGCCGAGAACGGCCGCCGCCGTCTGCGCCTCGCCGACGATGCCGATCGACATATAGGCTTCGGTCAGTCGCGCCAGCGCTTCCTCGACATGCCGCGTGGTCTGATAGCGGGTGACCACCGTCTTGAAGCGGTTGATGGCGGCGGTGTAGTCGCGCTTTTCCATGTAGTAGCGGCCGACGTCCATTTCCTTGCCGGCGAGCTGGTCGCGTGCGCCCTCGAGCTTGGCCTTGGCGGAGTTGGCGTATTCCGAGGTCGGATATTTGCGAATCACCTCTTCCAGCGCCGCAATCGCCTTTTCGGTGCGGCCCTGGTCGCGCGAGACGTCCGGGATCTGGTCATAATGCGAGGCCGCGATCAGGTACTGCGCGTAGGCGGCGTCCGGGCTGCCGGGATGCAGCGTGACGTAACGGGTCGCCGCGCCGATGCAGCTGTCATAGTCGCCCTGATTGTAGAAGGAATAGGCCGACATCAGCAGCGATTTGCGCGCCCAGTCCGAATAAGGATGCTGGCGGTCGACCTCCTCGAATTTCTTCGAGGCCGCCTTGTTATCCTTGCGCTGGTTCATCAGGTACAAGCCCTCATTGTAGAGCTTGTCCGCGGGTTCTTCGTTGAACGTATCGTCCTTCTGCGTGAACTTGTCCCAGAGCGCGCCGGTGCCGCAGCCGCTCAGGGGAATGGCAAGCGCAATCAGGCCCGCAGCCAGCCGCAGCGACCGGGCGGCGCGGACGAAGCCGGACGCCCCGAATGAATTGCGTGGTTCAAGCGTCATACGCTGTGCCGACATGGAATCTGTGACCTGACGCCCCGTGATGCGACTGATGATTGAGCCCGCCCGTCCGTGAACCGTCGTCATGGACGTCATATTCCCCGTGCTCAATGCGTTGGTGCCCAATTCTTCAAGGCCCGTGGTGCCCCGTGGCGCAACCGCAGGCTTCTCTAGCCGAAAAATGGTCCTCGACCAACCGAATACGCAGCCAATTCGCCCGGATTAAGGCGGTTGAACGGCGGCGTTAGCGATTGTGGTTATTACGGAAAATGCGTCCAGGCGGCCGAAAACGGCTCAAAATCGTTTCTTTTTCAAAAGACGGAGGTCAGGAGACGTCCGGGCCAAAAGCAGGGGCGATCAGGCCGCCCACCATACCAGCGCCAGCCTCGACATAGCCGCGGGGGCGGCGTGCCGGCTCAGCCTCGACCACCCGCCAGGCGCTGCGGTCAGCCAGCAGCGCGGTCAGCACGGCGTGGTTCAGCTTGTGGCCGGGGCGAATCGAGCGGTAGGCGCCAAGCAGCGGCAGGCCGGCCAGTGTGAGATCGCCGATCGCATCGAGCACCTTGTGGCGGACGCATTCGTCGCTGTAGCGCAGGCCTTCCGGGTTGAGCAGGCGGTCCTCGTCGAAGACCACCGAATTCTCGAACGACGCGCCGAGCGCAAAGCCCGCGCTCCACAGACGCGCGGTATCGCTCATGAAGCCGAAGGTGCGGGCGCGCGAAACTTCGCGGCGGAAGCTTTCGGGGCTGAGATCGAGCGAATAGTTCTGGCGGCCGATCACCGGCGTGGTGAAGTCGATCTCGACCTCGACGCGGAACCCGTTCGCATGCGGGCGCAGTTCGCCAAAGCTGTCGCCGATCGCGACCTGCACCGGCTTGAGGATCTGAATGAAGCGGCGGGAAGCCGACTGGGTGACAATGCCGGCCTGATCGATCGCAGCAACGAAAGCCGCCGCGCTGCCGTCCATGATCGGAACTTCGGGACCGTCGACTTCGATGATGGCGTTGTCGACACCCATGCCGCGCAGAGCAGCGAGAATGTGTTCAGAGGTGGAAACCAGCGGACCCTCGCGATCGCCGAGAACGGTCTGGAAATCGGTGGCGGTAACGGATGCCACAACGGCCGGAACTTCGCGGTCGGCCTCATCGAGTCCGGTGCGGACAAAAATAAGACCTGCGTTCACAGGTGCAGGTCCGATGGTCAGGCTGACAGGTAATCCGGAATGAACGCCAACGCCCGTTACGGTGGCTTGCGACCGAAGCGTGGTTTGGCGGCTGAATTTCATCGATAACTGCCCACTACCCGACTTAACCCAGAGCCGGAACCGTGCGGAAAGCGACGATTCGCGTTCTAGGCATCCCCAAGTCACGGCAGACCATAGTCACAGCCCCAAAGCGCGCCAACTCACGCTTGTTTACGGATTGTTACCCGATCTCTGCCGCAATGATGACAGATGTTAACCAAATTCCGGCATGGACCGATGCTGCTTCGATCGCCCATCCAACCACGGAATGAATAATTAATCATTTAAAATCAGTTGCTTGAGTGACCCTCCGAAGCCGGCGGGGCCGCAAGGAAAAGGGCCCCGGCGGATCCCGCCGAGGCCCCTTGGCTCGCCTTGATTGTTACAAAACCTCAGTTGGCCTGGCGCCGGAGGAAGGCCGGGATATCAAGATGGTCGTCGCCCTGTGGCGCGGCGGCAACAGGTGCCGGGCGGCCGTGGACGTCCAAACCCTGCGGTGCCGGACGCTTTGCGTATTCCGATACCGGCTCATGATTCGCCATCTGCTGCGCAACCGTGCGCTGCGGCTTACGCTCGGGCAGCGGCGGCAGCGGGGCCATCGCCGGACCGGAGGCGCGGGCCGCGATCGGCGGCTCGTTCTCTTCGTCGCGGCGGCCGAGGCCGACATTAGCCAGCCGCTGCAGCAGCGACAGTTTGGACTTCTGCGGGTGCTCCTCTTCCGCTTCGCCGCGGGCCTGCCGGATCTCGGCCTGAGCCGGCATCGGGAGTTCCTCGAACTTCGGCATCCGCGGTGCGCGGACCGGACGTTCGGCCGCCTGCGGGATGAAGTTTTCGGGGGCCGGCGGCGCCTCGGGCTCGATGCGGGCCGGTTCCTTGTCCGGGAACAGGGTCGGCTTCTGCGCGATCGGGCGAACCGTAACATCGCCATAGGACGCCGGCTGCATCGGTGCCGGCGCGGGCGGCTCGACGGCTGCTGCGATCGCGGCCAGCGCCGCACGTTCGACATTGTGGGCGGAACGCTGCGCCGGAGCGACGGCAGCGGCCGGCGCGGGAACCGAAGCGGCGGCCTGCGGCGCGGGCGCCGGATCGAGCTTCTGGACGCGTTCGGCGAGGCGCGCATTGTCGGCGCGCAGGCGGGCGGTCAGCTCGGCCAGGCGGGAGTCCGGCGCAGCCGTGGGCGTCGCGACGGTGGCGGCCGGGGCGGCAACGGCGGGAGTGCCCGCGTTGCGCGCGATCTGCGACTGGTCGATGCCGGTGGCGACGACGGAGACGCGGATGATGCCGTCGAGCGATTCGTCGAAGGTGGCGCCGACGATGATGTTGGCGTCCTGGTCGACTTCCTCGCGAATCCGCGTGGCGGCTTCGTCGACCTCGAACAGCGTCAGGTCCTTGCCGCCCGTAATAGAGATCAACAGGCCGCGCGCGCCCTTCATCGACGAATCGTCGATCAGCGGGTTGGCAATGGCGGCTTCGGCGGCGGTCAGCGCGCGCTTCTCGCCGGTCGCCTCACCGGTGCCCATCATCGCCTTGCCCATCTCGCGCATCACCGCGCGGACGTCGGCGAAGTCGAGGTTGATCAGGCCTTCCTTGACCATCAGATCGGTGATGCAGGCGACGCCCGAATAGAGCACCTGGTCGGCCATCGCGAAGGCGTCGGCGAAGGTGGTCTTTTCGTTGGCGACCCGGAACAGGTTCTGGTTCGGGATGATCAGCAGCGTGTCGACCACCTTGTGCAGCTCGGCAATGCCGGCTTCAGCGGTGCGCATGCGGCGCGCGCCTTCGAAGTGGAACGGCTTGGTCACGACGCCGACGGTGAGGATGCCCATGTCGCGCGCGGTCTTGGCGATCACCGGGGCTGCGCCGGTGCCGGTGCCGCCGCCCATGCCGGCAGTGACGAACACCATGTTGGCGCCGGTGAGATGGTCGCGAAGCTCGTCGAGGACTTCCTGCGCCGCCGCCGCCCCGACATCAGGCTGGGACCCCGCGCCGAGGCCCTGCGTCACCTGGGTGCCCATCTGCACGATGCGCTGCGCCTTCGACATCGTCAGCGCCTGCGCGTCGGTATTGGCGACGACGAAGTCTACTCCCTGCAACCCGGCAGTGATCATGTTATTGACGGCATTGCCGCCTGCTCCACCGACGCCGAAGACGGTAATCCGCGGTTTCAGCTCGCTGATGTCAGGGGGTGTCAGATTGAGTGCCATGGTTGCCTCTCGATTACGACGCGCGCGTTGGTTCGCCCGGGCCGGCGGCCACGGGATCTGGTGAATGTCGTTTGGTGATAAGATCGGTCATCAGAAGCCCTCGCGAAGCCATCGTCCGACCCTTCCAAAATAGCCGTCGGTCCCTGTCTTGAGCTGCCGCGTATGCCGCGGTTCGACATGTTCAAGGTGAGCGTATTGCGGATAGACCAGAAGGCCGGTCGGCACCGCGAACGAGGCGCTCTTGGCCTCGCTCGGCAGCCGGCCGAAGCCGAGCGGGCGGCCGATCCGGACCGGCCGGTTGAGAATGCGGGTGGCGAGCTCCACGGTGCCGGTGAGCTGGGACGCACCGCCGCTCAACACAACCCGCGCCCTCGGCTCTGCCGCAAAGGGGGAATCGGCGAGCCGGTCCCGGACCATTTCAAAAATCTCCTCGGCGCGATGCCGGACGATATTGGCAATCGTGGCGCGCGAGACGATCTGCGGGGCGTCGTGTTCCTCGCCCGCAGCCGGTACAGACATCAGTTCGCGCGCGTCGGACCCGCCGGTCAGCACGGTGCCATATAACGTCTTGATTCGCTCAGCATCAGCAATGCATGCGCCGACGCCACGGGCAAGATCCATCGTGACGTGCTGGCCGCCGAGCGCAAACCCGCTCGCGTGCACGAAACGGCCGCCCGAATAGGTCGCGATCGTGGTCGACCCCGCCCCCATTTCGATCACGGCTGCGCCGAGATCGGCCTCGTCGTCGGTCAGCACCGACAGGCCTGCGACATAAGGACTCGCCGCCATGGCCTCGACGTTGAGATGGCAGCGTTCGACCACCAGCATCAGATTGCGGGCGACGGTTGCGTCCGCCGTCACCACCTGCATGTCGACGCCGAACTGGCGCGCAACCATGCCGCGGGGATCGCGGATGCCCTTGACGCCGTCGAGCGCGTAGCCGACCGGCAGCGCGTGCAGCACCGTGCGCCCTTCGCCGGTGGCGTGGCGCATGCCGGTGGAGGTCACCCGGGTGACGTCGTCGGAGGTGACCGAGCCGCCCCTGATATCGGCGGCGGCTTCGACGAGCTGCCCCTGCAGCCGGCCGCCGGAAACCGACAGCAATACTGACTCAACGCGGACCTTGGCCATGCGCTCGGCCAGCGCCACCGCCTGGCGCACCGCCTGCTCGCATTCGGCGAGATCGACCACCGCGCCGGCCTTGACGCCGCGCGACTGGATCTGGCTGTAGCCGATCAATTCCACCGCATGGGTGCGGCCGCGCAGCGCCTCGCTCGGCGGCGACGGCCTCAGCCGCGCGATCATGCAGGCGATCTTGCTGGTGCCGATGTCGAGCGAGGCGACCATCGCCGTGCGCTTGTGGTCGACGGGCCGCGTCTTCGGGGTCTGGTTGCGGTCGAGGCCGGTCATGCGGAATCACCCGGCTTCTTCTTGGATTTCTTGTCCTTGAACAGCTCTTCGCGGGCCTTGGCGGCTTCTTCCGACAATTGCACCGTCAGGCGGTCCGGCAGGCGCATGTCGACGGCCGTGATGTCGCGCGAGAACAGGCGGTCCTCCTTGTCGAGCTTGCTCAGCACCGCCAGCGCGTTGCCGACGTCGTTCTCCGGCAGGCGGATGTCGAGGCCGTCCTTGAGGCGCAAATTCCAGCGCCGCTCGCCGACCAGGATCGCCGCCTTGGTCACGGAGCGGACCTGCGGATAGCGGTCGAGCAGCGCGAGGAAATCGCGCGCCTTGACGTCGGCGCCCTTCCCCACCACCAGCGGCAGCGAAACGAATCGGCGCGCCACAAAGGGCTCCAGCACGGCACCATCCTCGGCGATCACGGCGAGACGGCCGTCCTGCTGCCACAGCGCGAACGCGGTGCGCTCGACGATGTCGATCTGCAGGCGGCCAGGATAAAGCTTCAGGATGGCGGCATCCGCTATCCAGGGATTCGCCTTCAGCTTGTCGCGCAGCGTGGTGGCGTCGAGGAACAGCAGCGAGGAACGGCCGTTGACGCCGCCGATCGCGAGCACCTCGTCCTGGCTCAGCTGCCTGCGGCCGTTGATGGCGACCTCGGTGATGCGGAAGCCGACCGAATTGGCCAGCGCGTTGCGCGTATCGCTGAGCCCGACCATGAATTCGTCGACATGGCCGCCCTTGACGATGCCAAGCCCGGCGCTGCCGAGCAGCATCAGCACGGTCAGCGCGACGCCGAGGCGATTCGGCAGATAGCGTTCGACCAGCCGGACCAGCCGGTTCGACGGCTCGCGGTCGATCGTGGGTCGTTTCTGGACAGGCGCACGCCGGCCCAGCCGCTCGCGCAGCAGCACCGCCGCTCCAATAGCGGCGGCTTTCAGGTCAGCCTGGGGCTCCTGCGATCTCACCGACCGCGCGGAGCGTCCTGCACCATCCATTGCACGAGCCTGTCCAAATGTTGTTCCCGCAAGCGTTTTTGCGGGTCTGGCTCAGATGACGTCTCGGCGGTGCCGGACTTAAGTGCTGACCTGAAGTCGGAACAGCGCACACCCCGGCAGCCAAGCGCCACATGCGCCGCCAGCGTTAACCTTCGGACTTACTGGTAAACAAAGTGTAAAACCGCCGCCCCGGCGGTGAGATTTGATACGTATTTCGAGTGGTTTGCCGGCCAACTGTTAGGATTTTGAAACAATTTTAGGGGCCGGGCCGGGTTTCCCCGGTTAACGATCTGGGCGGCGGGTCAAACCAGTTACCGGGCCCGCCGCTCCGCCAGCGCGATCTGGTCGCGCAGGAAGTCGGGAAATTCGATCCCCTGCGCCTTCAGCGCCTTGGGGTAAAGCGAGGCTGCCGTCAGGCCCGGCAGCGTATTGGTTTCCAGGTAGACCGGCCCCTTGGCCGAGACGATGAAGTCGGTCCGGGAATAGCCGGTGCAGGACAGCGCCCGGTGCGCCCGCAGCGCCTGGTCCTTCAGCTGCGCCGTGATCTCAGGGGAAAAGCGCCCGGGGCAGATCTCTTGGGTCGATTTGAGGAGATACTTGGCCGCGTAGTCGAAGGCGCCCTCTCCGGGGACGATCTCGACCGGCGGCAGCGACATCAACGTGCCATCCGATTGCTCCAGCACGCCGCAGGTTGCTTCCACCCCGGCGATGAACGGCTCGATGACATATTCCTCGGTCTTCGCAGCGTTGCGCACCGCGACGAGATCCTGCTTCGCGTTGACGAAGATCAGGCCATAGCTCGAGCCGTCGCGCGCCGGCTTTGCGATCAGCCGGCCATATTCGGCAAACGCCGCGTCGAGGTCCTCCAGGGCAACGCCCTGCGGCGCCGCAACGCCTGCAATTGCCGCAAAGCGCTTGGCCGCCATCTTGTCGAAAGCGAGATTCGACGACGCCGAGCCGGCCCCGGTAAAGGCAATCCCGCGCAGTTCGCACATCGCCTGCAATTCGCCATTTTCGGCCCGGCCGCCGTGCAGGCCGAGCAGCAGCACGCGGTCTTCGGCCTTGGCCTTGTCGAGCGCCGCCTCCAGCGCGAGGCCGCGGCTATCCGGCTTGAACTCATCCTCGAACGGGCGCTGGTGTTCGAGCAGCAGCTTTGAGCCGACCTCGTGGACGGTGTCCATCACCGACCAGAACCAGAGATCGGCTTCCGGCAGGGCCCGATGCAGCGCCTGCGCGGTTGCCACCGAAACCAGGCGTTCCTTGTTGGTGCCGCCGAAGAGAATGGTCGTTCGCATCAGTCTCTACCTATCCATCATCCGACTATCGGTCATTCCGGGATGGTCCGAAGGACCAGACCTCAGATACGCAATTGCGCATCGGGGAATCTCGAGATCCCGGGTTCGATGCTGCGCATCGCCCCCGGGATGACGGCCTTAAGCCGGAATTCCGATCCGCTTGATTTCCCAATGCAGCTCTATGCCAGAATTCGCTTTAACCCGCTCGCGCACGGTTTCGCCCAAGGTTTCAATATCATGCCCCGTGGCGCTGCCGGTGTTGATGAGGAAATTGCAGTGCATTTCCGAGACCTGCGCCCCACCGACGCGCAAGCCACGGCAGCCGGCGGCGTCGACCAGTTTCCAGGCGCTGTTGCCGGGCGGATTCTTGAAGGTCGATCCGCCGGTCTTTTCCCGAATCGGCTGCGCGGTTTCGCGGTGGGACTGCACCTCGTTCATCCGCGCGCGAATGGTCTCGGCATCGGCCGCTGCGCCGCGAAACCGCGCGGAGGTGAAGATAACACAGGGATCGACGCCGCTGTTGCGGTACACGAACTTCATGTCGGCATTGCCGAAGACGTGTTTCGCACCGTCGCGGCCGATGCCGGTTGCTTCGATCAGCACGTCCTTGGTCTCGCGCCCATTGGCGCCGGCATTCATCCGCAGCGCGCCGCCGATGGTGCCGGGAATGCCGAAGAAGAATTCCATGCCGCCGATGCCGGCCGCGGCCGCGGTCTCCGCCACCCGCTTGTCGAGCGCGGCCGCCCCTGCGCTGACGACGTCGCCCGACGCGGAGGTCTCGCCGAACGCCCGCGGTGCCAGACGGATCACCACGCCAGGCATCCCGCCGTCGCGCACGATCAAATTGGAGCCGACGCCGACGACATAGACCGGCAGTTCCTTCGGAAGATGCTTTAAGAAATAGGCGAGATCGTCCTCATCCGCCGGCGTGAACAGCACCTGCGCCGGCCCGCCGACGCGAAACCAGGTCAATTCGGCGAGCGACTGATTCGCGAGCAGCCGCCCGCGCAGTTCCGGCATCGCGGCTTTGAGTTCGGGTGTGATGTCGGGGAATGCCACCGCTAACCTAACGCTTTCAATTCACCGGGCAATGCATAGGCCCATTGGGTGATGTTGCCGGCGCCCAGGCAGACGACGAGATCGCCGGAGCCGGCGATGCCGTGAACGACCTTGGCCAGTTCCGCCGAGCTTGGAAGCGGGATCACCTCGCGATGGCCATGCGCGCGCAGGCCGGTGACGAAATGGTCGCGATCGATGCCCTCGATCGGCGCCTCGCCGGCCGGATAGACCTCGGCGACGATGACCGCATCGGCATCGTTGAAGCAGGTGCAGAATTCCTCGAACAGCGATTGCAGGCGGGTGAAGCGGTGCGGCTGCACCACGGCGATGACCTTGCCGTTAGAGGATTCGCGTGCTGCTTTAAGAACGGCCGCGATCTCGACCGGGTGATGGCCGTAATCGTCGATCACGGTGACGCCGTTCCATTCGCCGGTGCGGGTGAAGCGCCGCTTGACGCCGCCGAAACCGGCAATGGCCTTTCGGATTGCGTCGTCGGACATGCCGAGCTCATGCGCCACCGCAATCGCCGCCGTCGCGTTCAACGCATTATGCCGTCCGGGCATCGGCAGCACGATATCCGATATCTCGTGCGTGGCGTCGGTCTTGCGGTTGCGAAACACGACCTTGAATTGCGACCCGCTGCCCATCGGCGTGAGATCGACGAGCCGGGCATCGGCCTGCGGATTTTCGCCATAGGTGACGATGCGGCGATCCTCGATCTTGCCGACCAGCGTCTGCACCACGGGATGATCGGTGCACATCACGGCAAAGCCATAGAACGGCACGTTCTCGACGAAATTGCGGAAGGCTTCCTGGATCGCCTCGAACGTCTTGAAGTGGTCGAGATGCTCGGGGTCGATGTTGGTGACGATCACGACGTCGGACGGCAGCTTCAGGAACGTACCGTCGCTCTCGTCGGCTTCCACCACCATCCAGTCGCCGGCCCCGAGCCGCGCGTTGGAGCCATAGGCGTTGATGATGCCGCCATTGATCACGGTGGGATCGAGCCCGCCGGCATCGAGCAATGTCGCCACCATCGTTGTCGTCGTGGTCTTGCCATGGGTGCCGGCAATCGCGACGCAGCTCTTCAGCCGCATCAGTTCGGCCAGCATTTCGGCGCGGCGCACCACCGGGATGCGCTGGGCGCGGGCGGCCATCAGTTCCGGATTGTCGCGCTTGATCGCGGTCGAGACCACGACGACGTCGGCGCCGTCGACATTCTCGGCCTTGTGGCCGACCGAGACCTTGACGCCTTTCTCCCTGAGACGCGCGACGTTGCCGCTTTCGGAGGCGTCCGAGCCCTGCACGGTGTAGCCGAGATTGACCAGCACCTCGGCGATGCCGCTCATGCCGATGCCGCCGATCCCGACGAAGTGAATGGGTCCGATCTCGCGCGGCAGTCTCATGGATGGTTCCTTGCCATCGCCCGCCTTGTGCTGGGCGATCCAGTATTCCGCGAAGCCCGAGATTCAAATCAGGCGCCGCAGCGTACTGGATGCCCCGCTTTCGAAGGCGCTGACAAGGGGCAATTTTGCGCCGTAACCGCCTAGATTCCGGCGGTTTTCATCACCAGATCGGCCAGCCGCTCGGCGGCATCGAGCCGGCCGACCCCACGGGCGGCCTCCGCCATGGCAGTCAGCCGCGCCGGTTCGGCGGCAAAGCCGGAAATCTCCGCCGCCAGCCGGTCCGGCGTGAATTCGGCCTGCGGGATGCGCAAGGCCCCGTTCACCTGGGCCAGCACGCCGGCATTGGCGAACTGGTCCTGGTCGATCGCCCCGGGTAGCGGCACCAGGATCGAGGGCCTGCCGATCGCGGCCAGTTCCGCCACCGTACCGGCGCCGGAGCGCGAGACCACCAGATGGCTGGACGCCAGCCGCGCCGGCAGGTCGGCAAAGAACGGCGCGAGCTCGGCCTTGATCTTGAGCCGGTCATAGATCGCGCGGACCCGGGCCATGTCCTCCTCGCGCACCTGCTGGGTCAGGACGAGGCGGCCCCACAGCACCGGCTCGAGCCGTTCGACGGCCGGCGGCACGATGTCGCTCATCACCCGCGCGCCCTGGCTGCCGCCGACAACGAGCAGGTGCAGCGGCCCGTTCGGTTCCGGCGAGGCAAACGGCATCGCGGCGGCGGCAAGGATGGCCGGCCGCATCGGCGTGCCGACCGTCATCGCCTTGCCCGCGAGCGCGGGATCGCGGTCGAGCACACCCGGCAGCGAGGTCGCGATCGCATTGACGCGGCCGGCGAGAAAACGGTTGGCCCGGCCGAGCACCGCATTGGCATCGTGAATCACGCTGGGCACGCCGAGCAGCCTCGCCGCCATCAGCGGCGGCAGCGTGGGGTAGCCACCGAAGCCGACCACCGCCGCAGGCTTCAGCCGCCGCACCAAGCTGATCGCAATGCCCGTTCCATAACCGAGCGTGACAACGGTGCGCGCCAGCGACAACGGGTTGCGCCCGCGCACCGTCTCGCTCGGCACCACGTCGATATTGTCTCTGGTGAAAAGCCCGCTGTAGCGCAGCGCGCGGGCATCGGTCGCCAGCCGCACGCGCAGGCCGCGCTTGATCAGTTCGACCCCGAGCGCTTCGGCGGGAAACAAATGACCGCCGGTGCCGCCGGCGGCCAGCAGAATGAGAGGCGCATCAGTCATTGGTGAGGTCTTTGCAGCCGTCATTGCGAGCGAAGCGAAGCAATCCATTGCGCCACGGGGCAAAGAGTGGATTGCTTCGTCGCTTCGCTCCTCGCAATGACGAAAAAGCGCGTCTTTAGGGCTACGTCAAGCGTAACCGCGCGCGACAACCGCCTCGTTCATCGATTCCACCTCGGTGCGCGGGCGCTGCCGCGTCAGCGCCAGCATCATGCCGACGCCATAGGCCAGCGAGATGATCGACGAGCCACCGTAGGAGATGAACGGCAGCGTCATGCCCTTGGCGGGGATCAGTTGCAGGTTGACCGCCATGTTGATGGCGGCCTGCACGCCGAACAGGATGGCAAGCCCCGACGCCGCGAAGCGCGCGAACATGTCCTCGCTGGCATAGGCGCGGGTCAGCGTGCGCAGCACGATGAAGGCGAACAGCGCAACCAGCGCCAGGCACAGGATGATGCCGAATTCTTCCGCGGCGACCGCGAACACGAAGTCGGTATGGCTGTCGGGCAGGCTGCGTTTTGCAATTCCTTCGCCGGGGCCAAGGCCAAACCAGCCGCCGTTCCAGAACGCTTCCATCGCCATGTCGACCTGAAAGGTGTCGCCGGAGGCCGGATTCATGAAACGCTTGATGCGCCCCGCAACGTGCGGAACAAACAGATAGGCGCTGAACAGGCCGGCAGCCGCCGCGCCGGCAAGGCCGGCCACCCACACCATTCGCATGCCCGCGATGAAGAACAGCGCGCCCCACACCGTCAGGATCAGCATGGTCTGGCCGAAATCCGGCTCCATCACCAAAAGCGAGACCAGCATCAGGAGCAGCGCCATCGCCATCGAGGTCGCCGGCATTTCCGGCCGCCTGGTCGATTCCGCAAACAGCCACGCCGCCATCACGACAAAGGCGGGTTTTGCCGATTCGGAAGCCTGGATGTTGACGCCAAGCAGCGTGATCCAGCGCCGCGAGCCCTTCACCTCCGCGCCGAAGACAAGCGTTGCCACGATCAGGATGACGCTTGCGACGAAAACCAGCAGCGCCAGGCGGCGGATCTGCTTCGGCGACAGGAACGACACCCCGATCAGCACAAGGAGAGACGGCAGCAGGAACAGCATGTGCCGGCTGAAGAAATGGAAGGGATCGAGCCCGATCCTGGTCGCCACCGGCGGGCTCGCCGCAAGCGACAGGATGACGCCGCCCAGCATCAGCGCCATGATCGCGCCGAGCAGCAGTTTGTCCACGGTCCACCACCAGTCCGAAAACGGCGTGCGTTGATCACGGGCGAGCATGGACGTCCCCAAAATGGCAGAGGTAACGCCCATTGGTGGCGGAGGATGGTTTATGCGGGGTTAATGGGGAGAGTAACTTTTGAGAGATCGGGCGGTCGCGCCCCACAACTGATCGTCATACCCGCGAAGGCGGGTATCCAGTACGCCGGGGCCTGTCGGATCTATCCCTGATGTCTCTGGAATACTTGGTCACCCGCCCCAGTGCGCAATTGCGCACAAGGCGGAAGACGACAGTGTTTGTAAGACGGATGGAGCGACTCGTCCGCCGTAGCTCGACGAGCGAAGGCGGAAGCGATACCCATCAGTCGGAGGCGCCGAAGCACAGATGGCGGGTTTCGCTGCGCTCTACTCATCCTACGGCTCAAACTACTTTATCCTCGTCTCGGCCGCGATCAGATCTCGCCCGTCTGTGGTCGTGATCGTCAGCCGCACCTGTTCGCCGATGCTGCCAGCGGGGAATGCTGCCGAAATGCGATTTCCGTTTTTCGGATCAGGTTTCACGGCGTCGTCGAACAAGATCGCATCGCCGCGTTTCATCATGACGCGCAACGGCGTGGCCGGCTCGATGCTGAAGAATTGAAGATTCACGTCTGAGGCGGTGGCCGAGAAATTGATCAGGACACTCTCGTTCGCATTCGTCACATTGCTCATGCCGACTGTCGGGCTGTAGGTCTCCGGGACGGACACCTCTCCCCGTGCGGGAAGCTGAGCACGGTGGAAGAACTGGTCCGACACGCCCGCCCACAATTCGACGTAAGGCCGCGCTTCGCTCGGGTCCTTGCGTGCGTCGGTCTCGTGCGTGAACGACTGATATCCCCATGTCCACATCTTCAGGCCGGGCGTGATCCTGTTATCCGCGATGCGGATGATCCCCTCCTCGTTGTCGTGGTTGATCACGCCCCAGAAATTGCCGCCCTGCATATCGGGCGCCGCGTAGGCAATGCCCATCGTCGGCCAGTTCCTGAAGTAGCGCAGCTTTTCGAACTGGCTCCTGCCCGAACCCAAGCTCTTATCGCCTTCGGACAGATTGGCCGACCAGGCAGGCGTCGTGTAAGCTTCAATCGGCGCGATAATTTCGGCACCGCCGGTCGTTTTTGGATTGGTCGGGTCCGCCCCCGGCGCGAGCGTCGTGCACGTCCAGTACTCGTAGTCGACGATCTTGTCCTGCGGGTTTTTCAGGACCGCGCGCGCATCGAGCGCGGCGCGATCGGCTTTCAGCGTGACATAGTAGGTCGCTTCAATCCCTGTCGAACCTCTCAGGAACCGCCCTGGCGCCGCGGAGTACTCGACATCATCCTTGAGCGACATCGACACCGTCACTTCACCGGGGCTCTCCTTCACGACCTTGAAATCCCACGGCTTCAGCCACGCCTTGCCATGCTCCGCGTCGGGGAATGTCGGGAAGATGCCGCCATACACCATCAGCCAGTCGTAATAAAAATTGCCGGCCTTCATGCCATAGGGCACGCCGACCTCGGTGCGATAGAGCTGCTCGTGGCCTGTCGGCTTGTAGATGATGGAAAGAATGCGCCCGCCAAATTCAGGGACGAGCGTCACCTTCAGATAGGAATTCTCGAGCACGTAGGCCTTGAACGTGCGGTCGACGATGACCTTCTTGTCGAGCGAACCGCTGACGAAACCGTTCTCCGCATCAGTCGCGTATTTGACGGTACTCCAAGAAATCGTCGACTCGCTGAGAGACACGCGGTCGGGCACCAGCGCAGCCGCATGCGCAGCGCCAGGAAGTGTGCAGAGCGCCGACAGGATCGCAACCACACAGCTAACGCGACGATGCGAGAAAGCATGAACCGCCATTGACATCGCTTTCGATCAAACAAGAGCGATCATTCTAGCGCGTGGATGGGTGGAGCGAAGCGATACCCATCAATCGGGAGGTGAAGGCGATGGGTTTCGCTGCGCTCTACCCATCCTACGATCACACCACCGGCTTCACGCCCGGCAGCGCCGTCACGAGATCGCGGAACGCGGCGCCGCGGATTTCGAAATTGCGGTACTGGTCGAACGAAGCGCAGGCGGGTGACAATAGCACCACCGGATCGACCAGCCCCGACGCTTCCGCATCGCGCGCGGCATTGGCGACCGCCACGTCGAGCGTCCCGGAAATCTCGTGCGGCACGCGCTCACCGAGCGTGCCGGCAAACTCCTGCGCGGCCTCGCCGATCAGATAGGCCTTGCGGATGCGCGGGAAATATTCGGTAAGGCCGGTGATGCCGCCCTGCTTCGGCTTGCCGCCGGCGATCCAGAAGATGTCGGCAAAGGACGACAGCGCGTGCGCGGCGGCATCGGCATTGGTGCCCTTGGAGTCGTTGACGAACAGCACGTTGCCGCGGCGGCCGACCTGCTCCATGCGGTGCGCGAGCCCGGGAAAGCTGCGCAGGCCGTTTTGCAACGTCTCTGTGGAAATGCCCATCGCCAGCGCGCAAGCCGAAGCGCAGGCCGCGTTCTGCGCGTTGTGCAGGCCGCGCAGCGAACCGATGCCGCCCAGCCTTGCGATCTCGCGCCGCGCGCCGCCGGACGCCTGAACGATGGTCTCGCGCTCGACATAGACGCCGTCGGGCAGCGGGTTCTTCACAGAGATTCGCACCACGCGTTTGCCCGCCTGGTCGAGCCGGTCGGCGATGTTGCGGCACCAGCCATCGTCGACGCCGACAATCGAGGTGCCCTGCGGCTGCACCCCGGCGACCAACCGCGCCTTCACGGCGGCGTAATTTTCCAGCGTGCCGTGTCGGTCGATATGGTCCTCGCTGACGTTGAGGAGGATGCCGACCGACGGATCGAGCGAGGGCGCGAGGTCGATCTGGTAGGACGACATTTCCACCACATGAACGCGGCCCATCCGCGGCGGCTCCAGCGACAGGATCGCGGTGCCGATATTGCCGCCCATCTGGGTGTCGTAGCCGGCGACCTTCATCAGATGTGCGATCAGGGCGGTGGTGGTCGACTTGCCGTTGGTGCCGGTGATGGCGACGAACGGCGCGTCCGGCGCGTGGCGGCGGCGCTCGCGGCAGAACAATTCGATATCGCCGATCACCTCGCAGCCGGCGTGCCGCGCCATCAGCACCGACCAGTGTGGCGCCGGATGGGTCAGCGGCGCGCCGGGGGTGAGGATCAGCGCGGAAAAATTCGCCCATGACACCGTGCGGAGATCGGCCGTGATGAAGCCGGCCTGCGCCGCCTTGGCGACATTTTCGGCGTTGTCGTCGCCAGCGATCACTTCCGCGCCGCCCGCCTTCAGCGCATGGCAGCTTGCGAGGCCGGAACCGCCGAGGCCGAACACGGCGACCGTCTTGCCGGCGAATGACGTGACGGGGATCATGATGCACCCGTCATTCCGGAAATCGCGCAGCGATTATCCGGAATCTCGAGATTCTCCGATGCGCAATTGCGCATCGTAATTGCCGCTTCGTGGCCTCCGGAATGACAGCCGTAGAGTTGCACGATCATCACCGCAGCTTCAGCGTGGAGAGACCGGCCAGCGCCAGCATCACCGAGATGATCCAGAACCGGATCACGATCTGCGGCTCGGTCCAGCCCTTCTGCTCGAAATGATGGTGCAGCGGCGCCATCCGGAACACGCGTTTTCCGGTCAGCTTGAACGAGGTCACCTGCACGATGACGGAGACGGCCTCCAGCACGAACAGGCCGCCGATCACGGCGAGCACGATCTCGTGCTTGACCGCCACCGCGGTGGCCCCGAGCATGCCGCCGAGCGCCAGCGAGCCGGTATCGCCCATGAAGATCGAGGCCGGCGGCGCGTTGAACCAGAGGAAGCCGAGGCCGGCGCCGAGCACCGCGCCGCACAGCACCGCGAGCTCGCCGGTGCCGGCGACATAGCGGATCTGCAGGTAGTCGGAGAACACCGCGTTGCCGGTCAGATACGAGATCATGCCGAAGCTGGCGGCCGCGATCATCACCGGCACGATGGCGAGGCCGTCGAGGCCGTCGGTCAGATTGACCGCATTGCCGGCGCCAACGATGACGAAAGCGCCGAAGATGACGAAGAACCAGCCGAAATTGATCACCACGTCCTTCAGGAAAGGAACCGCCAGCGACGTCGACGTCACGTCGCGGCCGAGCCGCACCAGCGCGTAGCAGGCGGCGAGCGCGATGATCCCCTCGATCAAAAGCCGCAGCCGGCCGGCGAAGCCGCTATGGCTCTGTTTCGTCACCTTCAGATAGTCGTCGTAGAATCCGACGAAGCCGAAGCCGAGCGTCACCGCCAGCACGATCCAGACATAGGGGTTGAGCGGGTTGGCCCACAGCAGCGTCGAGACGACGAGGCCGGAGAGGATCATCAGCCCGCCCATCGTCGGCGTGCCCTTCTTGGAGATCAGATGCGATTGCGGCCCGTCGGTGCGGATCGGCTGGCCCTTGCCTTGCCGCAGGCGCAGGTGGTCGATGATCCAGGGTCCGAACAGGAAAACGAACAGCGCGCCGGTCACCATCGCCCCGCCGGTGCGGAAGGTGATGTAGCGAAACACGTTGAAGACGCCGCGGAAGATGCCAAAACCGGGAACGGTGTTGGAAAGCTCGATCAGCCAGTAAAACATTCAAAAGGCCCTATCACGCGGCTTGGTTGCGCCGTCTTTGGCGGGAAGCGCTTTGGCAACGACTTGATAATCGTTTTCATCCTCAAACCAAGCAAATCTTGGTCATGGCTGGGGTATTGACGAATCACGTCTCGCGGAAACAGCGGCCGCCTGATGCAGCCAGTCTACGCCTTTGCCTGCAGGGCGGCCAGCAGGCGGGGCACAAACTTGTTCACCCAGAACATCTTTTTGCTGCCCTTGACCACCACCACGTCCCCGTCCCGCAGCAATGCGGCGATTTGTTGGGGATCGAGCGTCGCCGGGTCTTCGTGCCAGCCGAGCGCCCGCTCCACTGGCACGAGCTCATATAAATGATGCATCAGCGGGCCGACGCAGTAGATGCCGTCGATGCCGGGCAGGTCCTGTGCGAGCTTCTCGTGATAGGCGGGCGCATCAGCACCCAATTCCAGCATGTCGCCGAGAATGGCGATGCGCCGGCCCGATGTCACCGGCCGTGCCTTCAGGCTGCCGAGCGCGGCCACCATGCTGGCCGGGTTGCCGTTGAAACTGTCGTCGATCACCGTAATGCCGCCCGCCGCCTGCTCCACGCCGCGGCCGGTCATGATGCCGACATGGTTGAGCTCCCTGGCCAGCGCCGCGGGATCGAGCCCGGCGGCGTGGATCGAGGCCAGCGCCGCCAGCGCATTCTGCAGGCGATGCGGCGCGCCGGGCGTCAGGCCGAATTCGATTGCGCTGCCGTTCACCTGCACGGCGACGTTCCAGCGCTCGCCCTCCGCCGTGTGCTTGAGCGCCCGCACCTCCGAGCCTTCGCCGAAACGAACCACCTTGCCGTTCCATTCCGGCGCCGCGACGTCGTCAGGCAATACCAGCACGCCGTCCCTTGGCAGGCCCTCTGCGATGCTGACCTTCTCGCGCCGGATGGCTTCCAGGCTGCCGAGCTTTTCCAGATGCACCGGCTGCACGTTCACGACCAGCGCGACCGTCGGTTTTGTCAGCTCGCTGAGCCGCGCGATCTCGCCGGTCTGGTTCATGCCCATCTCGACGACCCACACGCTGGCATTCGGGCCGGCATTGCACAGCGTCAGCGGCACGCCCCAGAAATTGTTGAAGCTGCTCGGGCTGGCATAGGCGGCAGGATACGCGGCGAGGAATTCCTTGGTGCTGGTCTTGCCGGCGCTGCCGGTCAGCCCGATCACCGGCCCTTTGAATCGCGCGCGCGCGGCGCGCGCCAGGCCCCACAGGCCATCGATCAGCGTATCCTTCACCACCAGTTGCGGAACGCTCACGCCGGCAATGCGATGCGGAACGATCATCGCAACGGCGCCGGCCGCTTCCGCTTTGTCGGCGAATTCCCAGCCGTCGCGCGCGCTGGCGAAACTGGAGATGAAGCCGCCGCTCGGCGTGCCGCTGAGCGCCACGAACAGGCAGCCCGGTTTCACCAGCCGGCTGTCCTGCGTCACGAAATCGATCGGCGTGTCCGGATATTCACCTGATAGCCCGAGTGCGCGCGCGACTTCGGCAATGGTCCATAATGGTGTCGCGCTCATTTAACCCTCGTTGTCAGCGCGGCCGCCACCGCCTCATGATCGCTGAACGGCAACACCTTGTCGCCGACGATCTGCCCGGTCTCGTGTCCCTTGCCGGCGATCAGGAGCGCATCGCCGGGCTGCAGCGCCGCGATCCCCTGCCTGATCGCTTCCGTGCGGTCGCCGATATTGGTCGCACCCTTTGCCGTCGCCAGAATGGCGGCGCGGATCGCGGCCGGATCTTCGCTGCGTGGATTGTCGTCGGTGACGATGACCTGGTCGGCATTTTCCGCCGCGATCGCGCCCATGATCGGACGCTTGCCGGCGTCGCGGTCGCCGCCCGCGCCGAAGATGACGACGAGCTTGCGCTTGGCGTAAGGCCGCAACGCCTGCAGCGCCTTCACCAGCGCGTCCGGCTTGTGCGCGTAATCGACGAAGATCGGCGCGCCATTATATTCGCCGACCCGCTCCAGCCGCCCCTTGGCGCCTTCGAGATGTTCGAGCGCCGCAAAGACGGCGTCGGGCTCGCTGCCGGTACCGATCGCGAGTCCCGCGGCAACGAGTGAATTCTCGATCTGGAATTCGCCGACCAGCGGCAGCTTGACCGCGTAATTGCGTCCCCGGGTCTCCAGCGCAAGGTTCTGCGCAAATCCTTCGACGCTGACGCCGACGAGGCGGATGCCCTCACCATCGCCATCCGCATTGCGGCCGACGGCGATGATCCGCAAGTTCCGCGACCGCGCCGCATCGATCACTTGCTGCGAGCAGGCATGATCGGCCGAGATCACTGCCGCGCCGCCAGGCGGGACGAGATCGCGGAACAGCCGCAGCTTGGCCGCCAGATAGTGCGCCTCATCCGGATGATAATCCATATGGTCGCGCGACAGATTGGTGAAGCCGCCGGCGGCGACGCGCACGCCGTCGAGGCGGAACTGGTCGAGCCCGTGCGAGGACGCCTCGAACGCCAGATGCGTCACGCCATCGCCCGTGATCTCGTCGAGCTGCCGGTGCAGTGCGATCGGGTCCGGCGTAGTCAGGGAGCCGTAGACCGTGCGCCTTGGCGAAACGAGACCGATGGTGCCGATGCTGGCGGAGACATGGCCGAGCCGCTCCCAGATCTGGCGCGTGAACGCGGCCACCGACGTCTTGCCGCTGGTCCCGGTCACCGCGGCAATGGTCGCGGGCTGCCGGGGATAAAATCGCGCCGCCGCCAGCGCCAGGGCACGGCGCGGATTCGGCGTGGCAACGAAGGGCACGGAATACCCCTGAGACGCGCGGTCGCCCGCTACCGCAACCGCGCCGGCCTCGATCGCGGCGTCGATGAAGCGGGAACCGTCGGTCCTGGAGCCGGCGAGCGCAAAGAACAGGTCGCCCGGCTTCACCGCGCGGCTGTCGAAGCTGAGGCCTTTTACATCGACGGCTGCCGCCTGCGGCTCGACCACAGCGTCATCGCTGAAGAGATCGCGAAGTTTCATCTTGCTCCAGTCCGGCCCGGCGCAGCTTGGCGCGCCGTAATATACGCCTTACTGGGTTGTCTTAGATGCCGCAAGAATAAGGCGATCGGACGTCGGCAGATCGAAGCGCGGCTCGACGCCCAGTAGCGGCCCGATGCGGGCGATCACCTTGCCGCCGGTCGGCACCGCGTTCCAGCCGGAGGTGATGAAGCCATGGGTTTCCGGCAGCGCCTTCGGCTCGTCCAGCATGACCAGTAGCTGGTATTGCGGATTATCGGCCGGGATGATCGCCGTGAAGGAGTTGAGCACCTGCTTCTTGGAATAGCGGCCGTTGACCACCTTTTCCGAGGTGCCGGTCTTGCCGCCGATATAATAGCCCTTCACGTCGGCCTTCTTGGCGGTTCCGATCTCGGCATTGAGCCGCATCAGATAGCGCATCTTGTCGGAAGTCTCGGTGCGCAGCACCTTCTTGGCGATCGCCCGCGCCTCCTCCTCCGACCGCTTGAGGAAGGTCGGCGGAATCAGGTAGCCGCCATTGATGCAGGCATTGATGCCCATCACCGCCTGCAGCGGCGCCACCGCGATGCCGTGGCCGAACGACGCGGTGATGGTGTTGAGCTCGGTCCAGCGCCTCGGCACGATCGGGGAAGCGCTTTCCGGCAGCTCGGTGCGCAGCCGGTCCATCTGCCCGAGCTTCTTCAGGAACGCCTTGTGCGCCTCGACGCCCTGCGACAACGCGATCTTGGCCGCGCCGACGTTGGAGGAGAAGGTGAACACTTCCGCCAGCGTGATATTGCGGCCGACCGGATGGGTGTCGTGAATGGTGAACTTGCCGAACTTCAGCGCCCCGCGCCCTTCATAGAGCGAGTTGAGGTTGGCCTTCCCGGAATCCAGCGCCATCGCCAGCGTCAGCGCCTTGAAGGTCGAGCCCATTTCGAACACGCCGGTGGTCAGGCGGTTGATGCGGTCGGGGTCGTGCGCCTCTTTCGGATTGTTCGGATCGAAATCCGGCAGCGACACCAGCGCGACGATCTCGCCGGTACGGACATTGGAGACGAGGCCTGACGCAGCCTTGGCCTTGTATTTCTCCTTCGCCTTCAACAATTCGTCGCGCAGCGCGTGCTCGACGCGCAGGTCGATCGAGAGCTCGACCGGCTTCTGCAGCCGGTCGGTGGCAAAGCCCGCGCGATGCAGATCGGCCAGACCGTTATTGTCCAGCCATTTCTCCATTCCGGCGATGCCCTGGTTGTCGATGTTGACGAGGCCGATGAGATGCGCGACCGCGGCGCCGGTCGGGTAGACGCGCTTGTTCTCGCGCAGGAAGCCGATGCCGGGAATGCCGAGCTTGTGGATGTCGTGCTGCTGCTTCGGCGTGATCTCGCGCTTGAGCCAGACAAAGCCCTTGCGCGACGACAGGCGCGTCCGCGCCTCCGCCGCGTCGAGGTCCGGCAGCGCGGCGGTCAACAGTTCGATCGCCTCGTCCTTGTCGATGATGCGGCGCGGCTCGCCGAACAGGCTCGGCGCCTTGACGTCGGTGGCGAGCACCTCGCCGTTGCGGTCGACGATATCGGGCCGCGCGGTCGCGATGGCGTCCTGCGAGGCGGTGCGGCGCGCACCATGGCTGTCGGCGCCGACCGCGAACATGACAAGACGTCCGGCGAGCACGACATAGATCACCGCAAACAGCAGGATCGCCAGCCCGACGCGCGCCCGCGCCTTGGCGACGCGGTCGACATTGCGCCCATAGAGCAGGCTGCGGATCAGCCGTTGCCGCCACGGTTCGGTGGGCTTTCGGGTATTGGCAAGCGCCCGGCCGGTCATTGCTGCTCTCCCGGCTCAGGCACCGATCCGGTGGTGGGCGGCGCCTCGGCGGCGGCCTCGATGGTGTTGATCATGGCGCCGATCGGATCGGGCGCGCCGGGCCGAGCAAAGGCCGGCGGCCGCTCCGGCAGATTCTTCAACTGGTCGTACTGCGAAGCTGTGAGCGGCTGCAGCTTGAGATGACGTTCGGCGAGGCCCTGCAGCCGGAGCGGCGCGTCGAGCTTGGCCCATTCCGCGCGCAGCGCCGCGATGGCATCGCGCTGCTCGCGGATTTCGGCGTTGAGCCGCAATACGCGTTCGACGCGCGAGGTCGATTCCATCTTGATGCGGTAGACGTAAGCTGCCGCGAACACCAAAACGCCGATGACGAGGAAGTGGATGATCCGCATGATCAGCCTCCCCTCATCACGTCGGCGAGAACCGGCCAGGCCGGCAGCCGGCCTGCCGCATGCGCCGGCGCCGCCGTGCGCTCCGCCGCACGCAGCTTTGCCGAACGCGCGCGCGGATTGGCGGATACCTCCGCGTCACCGGGGGTGACCGGGCGCTTGGTCAAAATCTGAAAACTCGGCGCGGCCTGCGCCACCTCCGGAAGATGCCGCGAGCCGCCGCCGGTCTTGCCGCGCGCATTGAAGAAATCCTTGACGATGCGGTCTTCCAGCGAATGGAACGACACCACGGCGAGCCGCCCGCCCGGCTTCAGCACGCGCTCGGCTGCCGCCAGCGCCAGATGCAGCTCATCAAGCTCGGCGTTGACGAAGATTCGCAGGCCCTGGAACGTGCGGGTCGCGGGGTGAATTTCGTTCGGCTTGGCGCGCACGACCTTGCCGACGATGTCGGCCAGCGCCTGCGTCGTCACGATCGGCGCCTCTTTCCGCGCCGCCACGATGGCGCGCGCGACGGCGCGGGAATGGCGCTCTTCGCCGAAGATGTAGATGATGTTGGCGAGATCGGCCTCGGACGCCTTTGCGACGACGTCCGCCGCGGTCGGGCCATCATGGCCCATCCGCATGTCGAGCGGGCCATCGAGGCGGAACGAGAAGCCGCGCGCGGCCTGATCGAGCTGCATCGAGGAGACGCCGACGTCCATCACGACACCGTCCACCGCCGATTCGCCCTCGGCCGCGCAGACCTCCGCGAGGTTGGAGAACCGATCCTCGACCAGGGTCAGCCGTCCCCCGGACTGGTCGACCAGGTCGAACCCGCCCGTAATCGCCGACCGGTCACGGTCGATGCCGATCACCCGGGTTCCCGCGACAGCCAGGATCGCGCGGCTGTACCCGCCGGCGCCGAAGGTCGCGTCGACATAGACGCCGCCGTCCCTTGGGCGAAGCATCTCGACCGCCTCGCGGCCGAGTACCGAGATATGGCGCGGCGCAGCCGGGCTCATGCGCCGTCCCCCGGCGCATTCCCGTCGATCATACGTAAACTGGACGCGAACCGGCCCATTGCGCCTCAAATCTCTGCGCTTCTCCGGGTGTGTCCGGCCGAGAGGCCACGACCCGGCACGATTGCCGCTTCCGACCCGGCCTCGCGCCCGCTCGTTTCCAGACGGAATTTGCTGGGTTGCCATGGCATTTCGAGCGCGAAAGAGGGCCTCGGCCGTCCCCAAACCCGGTTCGGCTCTTCATCACTTAGTAACGGCACTTAGCGTTAAGAAAGCGTTGATGGTCTGCTGCAGCTTTTGCGCGCTTTTGAGATGCCGAAAAAGGGTGATGCGCTGCGCCCACACTTGGTTCAAAATGGCGGGCGGAACACGGCCGTTTGCATTGCGCGGCCGCGAGGTAAATGAATAGTAAACGTTATTGTCCGGGAATACGATGTTGCCGCGCTGCCGCCGCCTTTGAGATTAAAAGATGACTACTGGTTCGTTCGCATCTGCTGGTATTGATTCGAAGCGTCAACGCGCCCTTCCCGTCCCCAGGGCCAACGCCGACATGAAGACTTTTATCCCGGATTCCTCGATCGCCTCCGACGTCATCCCCTCGCCGAACCATGGCGAGCGCAACAGGGGACTCGTCGCCGACATGATCCTGTTGCACTACACCGGCATGCCGGATGTGCAAGGCGCGATCGCCCAGCTCTGCACCCCCGGCACCGACGTCTCGGCGCATTACATCGTGCTGGAGGACGGCCGCATCGTGCAATCCGTGCCGGAAGCCAGGCGTGCCTGGCACGCCGGCGTGTCCTCCTGGGCCGGCGAGGAAGACATCAATTCCTGCTCGATCGGCGTCGAGATCATCAATCGCGGCCACGACTGGGGCTATCCGGACTTCCCGTCGCGCCAGATCGCCGCCGTGACCGCGCTCTGCCGCGGCATCATGCTCCGCCGCAAGATCCCCGCGCATCGCGTGCTCGCGCATTCCGACGTCGCGCCGGCGCGCAAGAAGGACCCCGGCGAGAAGTTTCCGTGGCACTTGCTTGCGAATTCCGGCGTCGGCCATTGGGTGCAGCCGGCGCCGATCGTGCGCGGCGAAACGCTCAAGCTCGGCAGCATCAGCGACGACGTCGCCGGCCTGCAGGCGGCGCTCGCCAAATACGGCTACAGCATCCCGGTCAATGGCAAATACGACGGACCGACCATGGAAGTGGTCACCGCGTTCCAGCGCCACTTCCGTCCCGCGCGCGTCGACGGCATCGCGGATCTGTCGACCATCTCTACGCTGCACGCGCTGCTGGCGAGCCTGCCGGCCGATGCGATGACGGCAGTGGCGGCGAGATAGTCTATTCGCGGGCACTCTCGACCGTCATTGCGAGGAGCAAAGCGACGAAGCCATCCACCTCTCTGCTCGAAGAGAGATGGATTGCTTCGCTTCGCTCGCAATGACGGACGAACTAATTGCAATCCATCTCCGCGATCCTCCGCGCATAGAGCCGCCGCAACGGCTCGAGTTGCGTCGCCGCCGTCGCCTCCATATACGCCGCGCGTGCGGCATCGCGCTGGCCGAGGCGGCGCAAGAGATCGGCGCGCACCGCCGGCAGCAATTCATAACCCTTCAGCCCGCCGCGCGCTTCCAGCGTATTGACCAGGTCCAGCGCCCGCGCCGGCCCGTCGACCATCGACACCGCCGCGGCATGGTTGAGTTCGATCACCGGCGACGGGCTGATCCGCAGCAGCACTTCGTAGAGGCCGGCGATTTGCCGCCAGTCGGTATCGCCGTAACTCGCTGCACGCGCATGCAGCGCAGCGATCGCCGCCTGCACCGCATAGGATTGCGGCCGTCCCGGCACCCGCAACGCCTCCTCCACGAGAAGCAATCCTTCCGCAATCTGTGCGCGGTCCCACAGCGCCCGGTCCTGCTCTTCCAGCAGTACGATATCTCCGCCGGCGGTCTCGCGGCCGGCGCGGCGCGCATCGTGCAGCAGCATCAGGGCGAGCAGCCCCTTGATTTCGCCGCGTCCGGGCATCAGCGCATCGAGCAGCCGCGCCAGCCGGATCGCTTCGCGCGCCAGATCAGGCCGCATCAGATCTTCGCCCGAGGTCGCGGCATAGCCCTCGGTGAAGACGAGATAGATCACCGCGAGCACGCCGCCGAGGCGCGGCTCCAGCGCGTCGCGGTCCGGGACTTCATAGGGAATGCCGGCAAGACGGATCTTTTGCTTGGCCCGCACCAGGCGCTGCGCCATCGCGTCCTCGCTGACGAGAAAGGCGCGCGCAACCTCGGCGGTGGTCAGCCCGCACACCGTGCGCAGCGTCAGCGCGACCTGCACCTCCGCGGCAAAGGACGGATGGCAGCAGGTGAAAATCAAGCGCAGCATGTCGTCGTCGAGCGCGCTATCGTCATTGTCGCCCGGCTCCGGCGCGTTGAGCAGCAATTCGTGCATCAACGCGCGCTGCTTGCCGCGAAAGGCGATGCTGCGCCTGATACGATCGACCGCCTTGTTGCGCCCGACATTGACCAGCCAGGCGCGAGGATTGGCTGGCAAGGCGGCGACAGACCAGCGCTCCAGCGCCACGGCGAAAGCATCCTGCAGCGCATCCTCGGCCAGATCGAAATCGCCGACGAGACGAATCAGCGTGGCCAGCGCGCGGCCCGCCTCGTCGCGGAATACTTTCTCGATTTCGACCGGTGTCATGCGATTGCGAATGTTTGGTCCGTCGTTCCGGGGCGCGAAGCGACCCCGGAACCTCGAGATTCCGGGTTCGACGCTGCGCCGCGCCCCGGAATGCCCCCTAATCATAAATCATGATCGGCCTGACCTCGATCGAACCTGTCTTGGCACCGGGAATGCGCGCGGCGATGCCGAGGGCAGTGTCGAGATCCTTGGCCTCGACCAGATAATAGCCGCCGAGTTGCTCCCGCGTCTCCGCGAACGGACCGTCGGTCGTGAGGATCTTGCCGTCCCGGACCCGCACGGTGGTCGCCGTCGTCGACGGCTGCAAGCCGTCACCGGCCTTGAAATGGCCGCTCTGGATGATGGATTGGGTGAACGCGCCATATTCCCCCGTCATCTGCTTGCGCGCCGCCGGGTCCATTTTGCCAAGCTCGGCCTCACTTCGGTAGATCAGCAACAGATACTGCATGTCGAAACTCCTTTTGATCGGCTGGATCGCCGACATCCGGTCGAACGGGCCTTCCGCCAAACGACATTGCCGGGAAAATTATTTTTGGCAGCGGTGCGGCCGCGCTGGCCCCCTACCGGGACTTCCCGCCGGCTTCTGCGAGCTGCCGCCGCAACTCCCTCACCTCCTCAAACCGCTTCGTCACGTCGCGCATGACGGCCACCGTGCCCGCGACCTCCCGCCGGTCGTCGTGCAACAACACGATGGTGAACTCGACCGAAATGCGGCGTGCGTCCTTGGTCAGCGCCGGTACCGACAGCAAATCGCC
>Ga0102590_1000306_pt1 | contig 121633 bp, 124 predicted proteins | sample AraplaMF_Col_mMF_FD_76859 | JGI IMG/M metagenome (GOLD analysis project Ga0102590, IMG submission 76859) | Arabidopsis root microbial communities from the University of North Carolina, USA - plate scrape MF_Col_mMF | ecosystem: Host-associated > Plants > Roots > Endosphere | place: USA... | reverse complement strand
CCAAGGCCGTGAACTACGATTCCGCCGGCACCGTCGAATTCGTCGCCGGCCAGGACAAGAGCTTCTACTTCCTGGAGATGAACACCCGCCTGCAGGTCGAGCATCCCGTCACCGAACTGGTCACCGGCATCGACCTCGTCGAGCAGATGATCCGGGTTGCCGCCGGCGAGACGCTGTCGTTCGGTCAGGACGACGTCAAGCTCACCGGCTGGGCAGTCGAAAGCCGGCTTTATGCCGAGGATCCCTACCGCAACTTCCTGCCTTCGATCGGCCGTCTCACCCGCTACCGCCCGCCCGCCGAAGGCGGGCAGGATGACGGCACCGTCGTCCGCAACGATACCGGCGTCTTCGAAGGCGGCGAGATCTCCATGTATTACGACCCGATGATCGCCAAGCTCTGCACCTGGGCGCCGGATCGCGTGGCGGCCATCGACGCGATGGGCAAGGCGCTTGACGATTTCGAGGTGGACGGCATCGGCCACAACCTGCCCTTCCTCTCGGCGGTCATGGATCATGATCGCTTCCGCTCGGGAAACATCACCACGGCCTTCATCGCCGAAGAATTTCCGGATGGCTTTTCCGGCGTGCATCCGGACGCGGCGGCTGCAAAAAAACTTGCGGCGATCGCCGTCCTGATCAATCAGGCCCTGCAGGAGCGTGCGGCGCAGATTTCCGGCACGATCGGCAATCACCGCCGGATCCCGGCGCGGGATTGGGTGGTGACGCTTGCCGGTTTCGAAGAGGCCGTCACGCTTGAAACCCTGCCCGACGGCGCCAGCGTCCGCTTCTCCGACGGCACGCGGCTTTCCGTTGCCAGCGCCTGGCTGCCCGGCCGCCAGCATGCCCGCTTCCATGTCGGCGGCGAGATCATTGGCGTCAAGATCAATCTCATCGGATCGGCCATCCGCCTGCGCTGGCGCGGGATGGACGTCACCGCCCGCGTCCGCTCGCCCCGCATCGCCGAGCTCGCCCGCCTGATGCCGGTCAAGCTACCGCCGGACACGTCGAAAATGCTGCTCTGCCCGATGCCCGGCGTCATCACTTCGGTCTCCGTGAAGGCCGGCGACGCCGTCGAAGCCGGCCAGACGCTCGCGACCGTCGAGGCGATGAAGATGGAAAACGTCCTGAAGGCGGAACGCAAGGGCGTGGTCAAACGGGTCGCCGCGAGCCAGGGCCAGAGCCTTGCGGTGGACGAGCTGATCATGGAGTTCGAATAGGGGTGGGCGATCCGGAGATGGTTGAAAACACCTCTCGCATTCCCGAGGATGTTCGAAAGCGCCGCGCGGGCGCTGCGGGATGTTGTTTTGGTTCTCTTGGGCGTGAGTCAGAACCCGGCCAGCCGCGCCTGGATATGGCGGCCATGGTCCTGACCGCCGAAGAAGGCCGCGATAATGCGGACGGTCCGCGCATTTTCGTCCACGATGAAATAGAATATCGCCCGCTTCTTCGTCACCTGACGCAGCCCCGGCATTACAGCCGGCAACTGGGTGCCTTGATGCGGCATGTGCCCCAATGCCCTCATATCGTCGAGCATGGCATCGACGCGGTGGGCCGCCCTTTCGAACGCGTCCGTCAATGGATCTCCAAGCGCGACATACGAATCGACCAGGTGTCTAAGGATCAGCCTGAGATCTCGATTGACCTCTTCCGAACGAATGACCTTATAGGCCATAGGCTTTTTTCTGCTCGGCAATCATCGTTTCGATCTGCCGGTCGCTTTCTTCGGCCGTCAGGAAGGGACCATTCATACGCCTCTCGACCAGCGCCTTCAGCGCTGCGAGTTCCGCATCTTTCAACTCCGTTTCTTCGCGAAGAAGCTCCAGGCCGCGCTGGACGACAGCACTCAGGCTGGCATAGCGGCCTTCTTCGACAAGCCGGCGAGCAAAGGCGTCCTGTTGGTCCGAGATCGACACGGAAGCTTTCACCGTCATGGCAGATCTCCTATTGCGGCACAAAAATACTACCAGGTAGCATCGGCGTCAATTTTTTCGCGAAAAAAACCTCCCCGTTTTCCCCGCCTCTTCAAACCGTGCCTACAATGCCCCGGTTCCGTCACGGATACACCGGCAGGCGTGCCGGCGAGGCGGGGCCGGCGCGGATGTCAGGGGTAGGACGCAAAACCCTGGCGTTCGGGTTCGCGAAAGGATTGCAGCCAGCGAGGAACTCCTGGCCTGGGCTATGCCCATAGAAATGTGCGGCGGCAGGTGAAACACTGCCGTCCTTCAAAACCTGCCGGAAACCGCGTCGATAAAAGCCGCGCAGGATCCGTCGGGCGAGGCATCGGGTAGAGCCGATGTCGTCCATTTCGAGGCGATCAGGCTGCGGGCATAAACCGCCGAACGGGGTACTGGAAGGTGCTACTTACAAAACTACATTCGAGGCAGCTTTCAGTGCCCCGGCCGAAAAAAACCGAAGATCACCAAGGGGGGCGTCTGCCTCGCCGAAGGAGGGAATGCGACGTGAGACCGGGAAAGTACTTTCTGCCGCCGAGATGGCCCGGATCATTCGGCGGAACGGCGCGAATGCCGGCTGCCCCGGATTTCCGGGATGAACGGGCCTCTATCGCCAGGGTGCGCATCGCGGTGGCGGGAGGACTGGCAGCAGGGCAAGATCTCATCGATGCCATCGGGGCAGGCATGGAACACTATGGTCTGACAAAGGGAGAAGCCGATGGCCGACAGAACCGTCAGCACTGATCGAGCGGACTGGGAGCGGCTCGCCGAGCGCGAACTGAAGGCTTCGCCGGAAACGCTCGTCTGGCACACGCCCGAGGGCATCGACATCAAGCCGCTCTATACGGCGGAAGACCTCGAAGGCATCGGCCACCTGAATTCGCTGCCCGGCATGAAACCTTTCGTGCGCGGCCCGCGCGCCACCATGTATGCCGGCAGGCCCTGGACGATCCGTCAATATGCGGGTTTCTCGACCGCCGAAGCCTCGAACGCCTTCTACCGCCGCAATCTCGCCGGCGGCCAGAAGGGCCTGTCGGTTGCCTTCGACCTCGCCACCCATCGCGGTTACGACAGCGATCATCCGCGCGTCGAAGGCGATGTCGGCAAGGCGGGTGTGGCGATCGACTCGGTCGAGGACATGAAAATCCTCTTCGACGGCATCCCGCTGAAGGACATGTCCGTCTCGATGACCATGAACGGCGCCGTCATCCCGATCCTCGCCTCCTTCATCGTCGCCGGCGAGGAACAGGGCTGTTCGCGGGCCGAACTGTCGGGGACCATCCAGAACGACATCCTCAAGGAGTTCATGGTCCGCAACACCTACATCTATCCGCCGGAGCCCTCGATGCGGATCGTTGCCGACATCATCGAATATACGGCCAGGGAAATGCCGAAGTTCAATTCGATTTCGATCTCCGGCTACCATATGCAGGAAGCTGGGGCGACGCTCGTCCAGGAACTCGCCTTCACGCTCGCCGATGGCCGCGAATATGTCCGGGCAGCGCTTGCCAAGGGCCTGAGCGTCGACGAGTTCGCCGGCCGGCTCTCCTTCTTCTTCGCGATCGGCATGAACTTCTTCATGGAGGCCGCCAAGCTGCGCGCCGCGCGGCTTCTGTGGTCGCGGATCATGGAGGAGTTCAAGCCGCAAAAATCGTCGTCGCTGATGCTGCGCACCCATTGCCAGACGTCCGGCGTCTCGCTGCAGGAGCAGGACCCCTATAACAACGTCATCCGCACCGCCTATGAGGCGCTGTCGGCGGCGCTCGGCGGCACCCAGTCGCTGCACACCAACGCGCTCGACGAGGCGATGGCGCTGCCGACCGACTTTTCCGCCCGCATCGCCCGCAACACCCAGCTTATCCTGCAGCACGAGACCGGCATCACCAAGGTCGTCGACCCGCTCGCGGGTTCCTATTACGTCGAGAACCTGACCAACGAGCTCGCCGAAAAAGCCTGGGCCCTGATCGAGGAGGTCGAGGCCATGGGCGGCATGACCAGGGCGGTCGCCGAAGGCCTGCCGAAACGCCTGATCGAGGAGGCGGCGACGCTTCGTCAGGCCCGCGTCGATCGCGGCGAGGAGATCATCGTCGGCGTCAACAAGTACCGGCTCGAAAACGAGGACGAACTCGACATCCTGGCGATCGACAATACCGCCGTGCGCAACGGCCAGATCAAGCGGCTGGAGGAGGTGCGCCGGCAGCGGGATCCCAAGCGCGTGGCGGCGGCGCTGGCCGTTCTGGAAGAAGCTGCGGAAACGGGAGAGGGGAACCTGCTGGAAGTGGCGATCGAAGCCGCCCGTGCCCGCGCGACCGTCGGTGAAATCTCCGATGCGATGCGGCAGGCCTTCGGCGACCACTCGGCGGTGCCGGAGGTGGTCGGCGATATCTACGGGCCCGCTTACGAGGACGATCCGGAATACAAGACGATCGTCTCACGGCTCGGCGGCTATGCTCAGACGCTCGGCACGAAGCCGAAGATCATGGTCGCCAAGCTCGGCCAGGACGGCCATGACCGCGGCGCCAAGGTGATCGCTTCCGCGTTCGGCGATATCGGTTTCGAGGTTCTGGCCGGCCCGCTGTTCCAGACGCCGGAAGAGGCGGCGGATCTTGCGATCAGGGAAAAGGTCCAGGTGGTCGGCATGTCGTCGCTCGCCGCCGGTCACAGGACGCTGGCGCCGCAGCTCGTCGAGGCGTTGAAACAGAAGGGTGCCGAAAACGTCATCGTCGTGGTCGGCGGCGTCGTGCCGCGGCAGGACTACGATTACCTGATGGAGCACGGCGTCGCCGCCGTCTTCGGCCCCGGAACCAATGTGCTGGATGCCGCCAACTCCATCATCGACCTGCTCGAGGGCAAGCGGCGGAACCTGTGAGGAGATCACCCGGGCCGATCGCATCGCCACGGCCGCAGGATGGGTCCGGACGCGGTGTCGGGTCATCTTTGTGACGTCACCGCGAAGGGACCGGCCTTCTCCGCGTTCACGCGGCAGCTGCCCTGGCGCTGCCGCGTGAAGGATCTCAGGCGGCCCGGCCGGGTCTGACGCGCTGTTCTCCCCGCTTGTCGATGCGGAACAGATTGACGATCTCGGCCAGCGCTTCCATCTCCCGGCTTGTCCTCTCGGTCGAGGCCGAAAGATTGCCGACGAGCCGGTTGTTATGGGCGTTGAGTTCGTCGAGATCCTTCATGGCCCGCGACAGCTGCCGCAGGTTGGCGCTCTGATTGTTGCTCTCGGTGGTAATGCCGCTGGAAAGCGAAGAGACGAAGGCGATGGACGAAACGATCTGGGAAAACTGCTCGCTCGCCTTGCGGACCAGTTCGGCGCCAGCCTTCACTTCCGCCTGGCTTTTCTGGATGAGCGCTTTCACCTCGTTGGACGCGTTGGCCGTCGACTGGGCGAGGGAGCGCACTTCGGTCGCGACGACCGCAAACCCCTTGCCGCTTTCGCCCGCCCGCGCGGCTTCCACGCCTGCATTGAGCGCCAGCAGATTTGTCTGGAACGCGACATCCTCGATGACGCCGATGATCTCGGAAATCTTGCCCGACGAGACGGTGATCTGCGCCATGGCGCTTTCCGCGCCGGTCATGACCTGGCTGCCGTTTTCAGCCATGTGGCTCGTATCCGAAATCACGCTGGTCGCTTCACCCGCCCGTTTCGAGTTCTGACCAACGGTCTCGGCGACGGCGTTCGTCGTTACGGTCGTGTCCTGAAGCATCGACGACTGACGTGTCGAGCGCGCATTCAGCTCGGTCGTTCCGCGCAGAATTTCGTCGCTGGATGCCGAGACGGATGCGCAGGCGTCGGCCAGTCGCGACACCACATCGGAGAGGCGGCTCGTCACGGCGTTCGCATTGTTCTGCAGCTCGGCAAACGCACCTTTGTGAACCCCCTCGAACTGGATCGTCAGATCGGCATTGGCAAGCGCATTGAGGACGCGGCTGGTTTCGTTGAGGCCGCCTTCGAAGCTCGATATCAGGGTATTGAGGCTCTGGGCCAGCTCGAGATGTTCAGGGCGGTCGAAAGGTCCGTTGACGCGACCGGAGAAGTCGCCCTCGACGGCCTGGTGGACGACACCGCGCACCTGGCTCTGCAGCAGCCGGGCTTCCGCGGAGACGGTGGCGAGATTGGTGCTCTGCGCCTGTGCTTCCTGCTCCAACGTATCGCGCATGCGTGCATTTTCGCGGAACACGGCGAGAGCATCGATCATGGCGCGAATTTCCTTGGCGCCGCGGCGCTTCGGCACGACGACCTCGTTGTTGCCGCCCGCGAGCAGCTTCATCGACGCCGTGATCCGTACGATCGGGCCGGCGATCCGCTGCGCGACGAACATCAGGATGACGATGCCTGCCACCGCCAGTGCGGCGCCGGTCGTCAGTTCGTTGCGGATCTCGGTCTCCAGCGCGTCTCCTGCTGCCGCCACCGTGTCGGATGCCGACTTGTCCACGAGCGTGTTGATGTCGAGAATTTTTGCCAGGATGGCCGCGCGGGAGCGTGTCAGTTGCTCGGTGGTCGGAATTGCCTTGGCCGGGTCGAGCCCGAGCATGACCCGAACATTGCCGCGCCACGCCGCATGCAGATCGCCGAGTTTCTTGGCGTCCGCCGATACGGCAGGCGACAGCGAGTTGCGTGCAAACTCGGCAAGCGTAGCCTCGAGAGCGCTATTCGTCGTGTCGAACCGTTTATGGACCTCGTCGACCGACACAAACGTGGTCATCGCCAGCAGATTTGCGACAACGCCCGACACGGTCTCGAATTGCGCGCCGGTCCTTGCGGCCAATGTCTTGGCGGCTATCGCGTCTTGAACGACCTTCTCGACATGAGCCTGGCCGTCGATCGCCTGCGATCCGACGAGAGCGGCGGCACCCAGGCCGGCGAGAATGGAGAGAACGAGAGGAAGAAGAATCTGGAAACGGACTGACAGGGCCATGGGGGTGCTACTCAGTTTGGTAATGTCGGCAGGAGCAGGTCCTGCTGTTCGGGAGTCAGTGTCTTAAGGAAGGTGATCAGGTCTTCCCGCTCGCGATCGGTGATGAAAAATGGAGAAATGTCATCCGAACGCGACGGGCTTGCGACACCACCGCTCTCGTAGTGGGCGATCACCTCCTCCATGGTCGCCAGGCTGCCGTTATGCATGTAGGGGCCCCGATAGAGGGTATTGCGCAGGCTGGGCGTCTTGAAAGCATGCAGGGCTTTGGGATTGTCCGGTTCCAGCTGGGCGCGCCCGATGTCGTTCGTGGGCAGTCCCGTATTGTGAAACTTGTTGTCGGTGAAATTCCAGCCCGTATGACAGACCGCGCAATTCGCTTTGCCCGTAAAAAGTCCAAAACCCCGCTTGGCGCTGTCCGAAACCGCGGTTTCGTCGCCGTCCACCCAGCGGTCGAACGGCGACCAGGCGGAAACCACGGTGCGTTCATAGGTCGCGATCGCCGTCAGCAGCGTCTCGCTGGTCGCGCCCTTGTCCGGGAATATCTGTTTGAACCAGTTATTGTAGTCGGGAATGCTTCGCAGATCGGCGACGATCTGATCAAGCTTGCCATTCATCTCTGCGGGTGCCGTGATCGGTCCTGAGGCTTGGGCCTCCAGCGTCGGCGCCCGGCCGTCCCAGAAGAGGGGGGTGGTCCACGCCAGGTTGAGAATCGTCGGAGACTGGCGGGCCAGACGGGTATTGGCGGCCCCCACCGGCGTCTTGACCGGCACTTCGAACCCGAAGGACGGGTTGTGACAGCTGGCGCAGTTCATGTTTTTCGCACCCGACAGCCGCGGATCGAAAAACAGCATCTTTCCGAGTGTCGCCAGTTGCAGCGAATAGGGCGTCACCTTGTCGAACGGAATTGTCAGAGGTCGCTTGAAATCGGCGAGATTGCCAGCGGCCGCGCCCTGGAAAGACACGGCCCAAAGGAGGGTTATGCAGAGAACCGAACGGCGCATGATGGTGATCCAGAGGGTGAATTAGCGCTCGAAGACCGGATGAGCTCAGGCGGGAGCTGTCTGGTTGTCGTCTGCAATGAAAGTAACCAGAAAGGGTAAAATTTTTGTATAATGTATTTCTAACTCAACCTTTTATTGAAAATTGACAAATGAGAAAAGGGCTTCAATCCGCCGCTCTTACAAGCGTGCGATTTCGTTATCCTTTTGAATAAAATTGATTAATTTCAATCACTCCGCAGCCCATGCGGGCCTCGGCCACTCTTGTCCCGCGCGTTTGGGATAAAAAGGGCGAGCGACCATATGCAACCGGCACCCCGAGCCGAGATTTGCCGATGGGAGATCGGCATTTTACCGCGTCCTTCCGTGCCGGAAGCCACGCCGAAGCGCTCCGCCGGTGCCGTGCATCCGCTGCGATCCGAACTTGAAGATGGGGGTCCGGATCCGCGGCCGTTACTTCCAGCTCGTGTAGTCGCCGGCAACGCAACCGAACGGCGCACGCTGCTGGCCGAAACGCTTCTTTAACTGGCTGCATCCCCATTCGTTCAACGGCTTCGGCATCAAATTGTTGATGTCCATCCCGGGCGACTTGAATTGCGTGTCGGAGCTGGTCACATACCAAAGCCAGAAGCCCATGACGCCGACCACGATCAGAAGCAGCGTCCCAAAGAATAATAGCAGCCGCTTCCAGATCGACATCGTCCTTTGGGGCGCCTCGACCAGCGCAGCACGGTCCTGTCCGTTCCCGTACTGATTGAAGGGGGCAAGCGCAGCCGCGCGCTCCTCGTCGCTCAACGCGACGCGTTGCAACCGGTCATCGAGAAGCACCGGCAGGGCGGTCTTACCATGCCTGACGGCAAGTCCGACGGCCTTGCCGTTCGCCTCGCCCACGATCAGCGGCTCCTCGCCTTGTTTCATGCGCGTGTAAGCCGACCGCCCCGTCTTATCGCTGGCAAGCTTGTCGTTATAGGTGATGGAGAGAACATTGCGTTTGCGGTCGAACGCGGTGATCTCGACCGGAACAGGCTTCAGGTGAGCCGGCCGCCGCAGCTGCCCTTTGACGCGCCAGATCCGCAAGGCAAGGAACAGCATTCCAAGGCTCATGCCGCCGAGCAGCAGGGAGAAAAGGCTAAGCGTGATGATCCGGTTCCATAGCTTGTCCAGGCCAAGGGTGATCGTCGCCAGCTCCGGATGATCGGCCGAGATCGCCAGACCGGTTTCATAGTCGCCCATATGGAAATCGACAAACATGACTTCGACTTCGGTGTCGTATTTGCGTCCGTTGTAGCTGTAGACAAGGCGCGCCTCGCAGTCGGTAAAGATCACCCTGCGTGTCGTGCACCGCCCGTCACGCACATCTCCGTCTTCAAGGAATACCGGGTTCTGGCTGATCTGGAAGTCGCGGAGAACGCCCGGCGCTTCCCAGATGATCAGGAAAACAGCCAGTGCCAGAATGACGGGCGTCGACCAGAAATAGGCTCCGGGGGTGGAGATCACATCACGAGCCAGCGACAGGGGGCGGGCAGGCAGAACGAGCGATGGCATGAACCAGGGACTTTCTACAGTTCGAGCGGACGATAGATCAGGCATGGCTTCGGCAGACGCGGAGCGCGTTCGAGACGACGGCATGTTGATACATTGTCAGCTAGGCGGATGTCACCTTGGTTGTTCCAGCAAGGGGCTTTTCCAGCGCTGAAATTTTGCGCGCCACGGTTCACGGGGACCATGTGGCGAGACAAGATCCGCGCCCTGTCGTCGCGAGCGAAACCAGAGGCGGGTTTACGGTTAATTCCCGCCCGAATTGCGCAATTCGCGTTCGGCTCTCTCGAGCGCGCTGGCGTTCAGAACCTTGCGGAGCAGCGCGACGGCGACCGCCCGCATGCGCAGATTGTACCAGCCCTCCGAGCCGCCGCCCGGAACCTCGTAGACGTCAAGCTTTTCATAGAGCTGCTGGAGACGGTTCTGGACGCTCCTGAGCGAGAGCTTCTTGCGCTGGGCGATCGCCTTGTCGGTCAGGCCGAGCGCCACATCGACCAGGATCTCGTATTCCGCATCGCTCAAACCATGCGCATTGCCGAGGCTCTTCTGCTGGATGCCGCGCACCTCACGGTCGATGACGCATTGCGACTCCATGAAGACGCCGCGCAACGCAAGTTTCAGCCGCTCTTCGGACGTGGATTTCAGCACATATCCGTAGGTCGCACCCTCCGGCACGATACGCGCCACGCCGCGCACATAGGCCTCGTCGGAATAATTCGACCAGAACAGGATCTTGGTATCGGGCCGCTCGCGCCAGATGGTGCGTGCCGCCTCGATGCCGTTCCGCTCGCTCATCTGCAGATCCATGACCACATGCTCGGCCCGCGATTTCCGCGCCTGCACCTCGCCCGCATGGCCGTTTTCTGCCTCCAGGATCGTGTCGCATTCCGGCAGTGCCGCGCGCACCGCCTCGTGCAGGTAGGATCGGTGCAGCGGGTCGTCCTCGACGATCAGGATCCTCACGGACATGCCTCCGGCAGCGGCTTCGGGCGGACCGGCAGCGTCACCTTCACGGAGGTGCCGCTGGCGTCGGCATGACCACCGATCTCGAACCGTGCCGAGATCAGCCGTGCCCGTGTCTTCATGTTGTCTATCCCGTGGCCGGCCTTGTCCTGTGAGCTGCGCAGGCCATGGCCGTCGTCGTCCACCTCGATGGAAAGTATCCGCTCGCGGCTTGCAAGGCGCACCAGAATGACTTTCGGCTGGGCGTGCCTGATGGCGTTGTTGACGGCTTCCTGGACGATGCGGAACAGTGCCGTCGCCACGGTCTGGTCGAGGTCCACGAGCGCGCCGTCGCTTTCGTCGATCATTCGCCATTCGATCGCCTGCCCGCTTTCGCGCACCGAGCGTTCCAGATGGTTCTCGATCGCCTCCGCGACGCCGAAAAGCTGCAGGACGGTCGGCTTGGCTTCCTCGATGATCTGGCGAAGGTCGTGCATGCATTGCTGCAGGGTGCGGCAGATCGGCTCCAGCGTTTCTCCGGACAACTCGCGCAGGCCCGTCAGCCGTTCCATGCGACGGGAAAGCCTCGTCAGGTCCGCAAGCGTCTGGTCGTGGAGATCCATGCCGATCCGCTGGCGTTCCGCCTCCAGCGCCTCGGTCAGTTTCAGCGCACCCAGCCTCAGGCCCTCTTCGCGGGCGCGGGCCTCCGTCTCGACGATCGCCGAACGCTTGGCCTGTTCCGCCGCCCGCAGCGCAAAGAAATAGGGCGCCAGCAGGTCGGCGATCGACCGCGCGTTTTCGACGTCCTCCATCGTGTAGCTGTCGCGCTCGTGGCTGGAGCAGCTCAACGCACCGATGATGTTGCCCTGGACCTTCAGCGGCACATGCAGCCGGCTCCTGAGCGAAAGTTCGATGATCGGGCTCGCGAAGGCGCCTTCGAAGTGAAACCGCGGATCGGCGCAGGCATCCGGCGACAGCAGGAAATCGACGTCGCCGGACAGGAGCGTCCGAATGGGGCTGCCGGTCAGCAGCGCCGGCGGATGTTTGCTCCACGCCGTTTCGATCCCGCTTTCATAGGCGATGTGGTATTTCCCATCCAGCATCTTGATACAGACGTCGAGGTGGTCGTGCGGGATGATGTGGCTGATCTCGGCCGCCACCGCCTGGATGATCGAATTGAAATCGAGCTGGCCGGCCAGCAGCCTGGAAATGCCGAGATAGCGGTCGAACAGCGAATTACGCGCCGGGTTGAGCATGCCGGACCTCCTCCAGTCCCTCGAACATATTAGACGCTTCGCGGTGGTTCTTGTCCTGCGGGAACCCGCAAATTTTGGGCGAATACCCGCAGAAAGGTTGCTTGTATGCGCCTATACAACATCAGATTTCTCCTCCATGCTCGCTTTACTGAGCAAACGGGGCTCAGCGCAATCACTATCTTCGGACAACCGTTGAGGAGCGGACCGGAGACAGCCCGTCTGGAACTCTAGGGAGGAAATCATGATCATCAGGAAGATGCTTTTCGCATCTGTCGCCATCGCTTGCGTTGCCGGGCCGGTCTCCGCCCTGGCCGATACCTCGGGCAAGAAGATCGCCCTGTCCAACAATTATGCAGGCAATTCCTGGCGTCAGGCGATGTTGACGAGCTGGGACAAGATCACCAAGGACGCCGTCGCCAAGAAGGTCGTCGCCGCGGCCGATCCGTTCACCACCGCCGAGAACCAGGCGACCGAACAGGCCGCGCAGATCCAGAACATGATCCTGCAGGGTTATGATGCGATCGTCGTCAACGCCGCCTCGCCGACCGCGTTGAACGGGGCCATCAAGGAAGCCTGCAATGCCGGCATCACCGTCGTCTCTTTCGACGGCATCGTGACCGAGCCCTGCGCATGGCGGATCGCGGTCGATTTCAAGGCGATGGGCGAGAGCCAGGTCGAATATCTCGCCAAGAAGATGCCGAAGGGCGGCAACCTGCTCGAAATCCGCGGGCTCGCCGGCGTCTCGGTGGATGACCAGATCCATGCCGGCATCCAGGCGGGCGTCCAGAAGAACCCGCAGTTCAAGATCGTCGGCTCCGTCAACGGCGACTGGGCCCAGGATGTCGCACAGCGCGCCGTCGCCGGCATCCTGCCGAGCCTGCCGGAAATCGCCGCGGTCGTAACCCAGGGCGGCGATGGATATGGCGCGGCCCAGGCATTCGCCGCCGCCAAGCGCCCGACCCCGACCATCGTCATGGGCAATCGCGAGGACGAACTCGTCTGGTGGAAGCAGCAGAAGGACAAGGACGGCTACGAGACGATGTCCGTCTCGATCGCGCCGGGCGTTTCCACGCTCGCCTTCTGGGTGGCACAGCAGATCCTCGACGGCAAGCAGGTGAAGAAGGACCTCGTGGTACCCTTCCTGCGCATCGACCAGGGCAATCTCGAAACCAATCTCGCCAGCACCCAGAAGGGCGGCGTGGCCAATGTCGAGTATGCGCTGGAAGACGCCCAGAAGGTCATCAGCAGCGCCAAATAGGCTGATCCTCCCCGAGACAGGCACGGCGCCCGGCGGCGCCGTGCCGATCATACCTGGTGCCCATCGGCGACGTGTCCCCGCATGAATGAAGTAACAGCAAGACCAGAGGTGGTTGCCGCCCGCGGCATCAAGGTGACCTTCGGCGCCGTGAAGGCGCTGGATGGCGCCGACCTCGTCATCCATGCCGGCGAATGCGTCGGGCTGGTGGGCCATAACGGCGCCGGCAAGTCCACCATCGTCAACGTCATCAACGGCGGCCTCGCCCCGCATGCCGGCGAGGTCCTTTATGGGGGCAACGGCGGCCAGCACGGCATATCGGCGGCGCGGGCCAGCGGCGTGCGCTGCGTCTTCCAGGAACTGTCGCTCTGCCCCAACCTCACCGTCAACGAGAACGCCCGCATCATGCATGCGGAACTGGCCGGCTGGAACTGGCGCGTCAGGGCACTCGCGCTCGTCGAACGGCAGCTGCAGGACATCTTTCCCGGCCATGGCATCGATTGCGACAGCACGATCGACGATCTTTCCATCGCCGAGCGGCAGATGGTGGAGATCGCCATCAGTTTCGCCGGCCTCCGCGACAAGCCCAAGCTGGTCATCCTCGATGAGCCGACGTCGTCCCTCGACGCGGGCCTTGCCGCACAGCTCATGACCTATATCCGCCGGTTCGTCGGCGAAGGCGGTTCGGTGCTGCTGATCTCCCACATTCTCGGCGAGATCCTTTCCACCTCGGATCGTATCGTGGTGATGAAGGACGGCCGCGTCGTCGCCGACCGTGCCGCGTCCGCGTTCAGCACCCGCAGTCTCGTCGAGGCGATGGGCAATGTGGTGCGCGAGCAGGAATGGCTGCGTTCGACGGACAAACGCGGCGGCGAGCCGGTTCTTTCCATGCCGCCGCGACGGGGGCAGGGGCTCGCCTTCCAGGCCCATCGCGGCGAGATGATCGGCCTTGCCGGCCTCGGCGGCCACGGCCAGACGGAAATGCTTCTCGACCTCTATCTCTCTCGCAACAGCAACTGGTGGCCGGCCCGCAGGAAGGAAATCGCCTTCGTTGCCGGCGACCGTGGCCTCAACGGCACGTTTCCCCTCTGGAGCATCCTGAAGAACCTGAGCATCGCCTCGCTCGGCGAGCTTTCCTCCCGGTCGCTCGTCGACCGCGGGCAGGAGGGCATGCTCGGCGACGGCTGGAGGAAGCGCATCGAAATTCGCACGCCCGACATGGAAAACCGCATCCTGTCGCTGTCCGGCGGCAACCAGCAGAAGGTGCTCTTCGCCCGCGCCCTGGCGACGACGGCGCGGATCGTCCTGATGGACGATCCGATGCGCGGCGTCGATGTCGGGACCAAGCAGGAGGTCTACGACATCCTGCGCGCCGAGGCCGCGAGCGGCCGCACCTTCATCTGGTATTCGACGGAAATGGACGAAATACGCCTTTGCGATCGGGTCTATGTTTTTCGCGAGGGCGCGATCGTCGCCGAACTGGCGGGCGACGAGATCTCGGAGAAGAACGTGCTCGAGGCCTCCTTCAGCGGAGGCGAAGCGGCATGAAGATATCGTCCGGCACCGTCCGCCTGATCATCCCTGCGGCGTCGCTGACGCTGCTGCTGGCGGCCGTCTTCTATATGCAGCCGCGCGCCATGAGCTATACCGGCCTCAACCTGCTCTTCAATCTCGCGGTGCCGATCGCGCTGGCAACGGTCGCGCAGATGCTGATCATGGCCGTCAACGACCTCGACCTTTCTATGGGCACCTTCGTCAGCTTCTGCGCCTGCGTCACGGCCACCTTCCTGCAGGCTTCCCCGGCAATCGGCGTGCTGATCTTCCTCGGCGCCATCGCGGCCTACGCGGCAATCGGCGTCGTCATCCATCTCCGCGAACTGCCCTCGATCGTCGTGACGCTCGGCATGAGCTTCGTCTGGGGCGGGCTTGCGGTGCTGATGCTGCCGTCGCCGGGTGGCGAGGCGCCGGGCTGGGCGCGCTGGCTGATGACCTCGCGGCCGCCCTTCGTGCCGATGGCGATCGTCGCCAGCGTCGTCATCGCGCTCGTCACCCATTTCCTCATCATGCGCTCCTCGGTCGGCGTGCTGATCCGCGGCGTCGGCGGCAATGTCCGCTCGGTGGAACGCGCCGGCTGGTCGGTCATCCGCCTTCGGGCGGGCACCTATGCGCTCGCCGGTTTCTTCGCCGTCCTGTCCGGCATCGCGCTCGTCGGCCTCACCACCTCGGCGGACGCCAATATCGCGCTGCGCTACACGCTGCTGTCGATCGCCGGCGTCATCCTGGGCGGCGGCGAATTCGTCGGCGGCAAGGTTTCGCCGATCGGCGCCGTCATCGGCGCATTGACCTTGACCCTCGCCGGGTCGTTCCTCTCCTTCATGCGCATCTCGCCCGACTGGCAGATCGGTGCGCAGGGCGCCATCCTCATCGTCGTCCTGGCGCTGCGCCTCTTCCTCAACCGGCTGGAAAAGCGGGAGAAGAGCCGATGAACGCCGCCCGGCTTCTCTTCTCCAGACCCTGGATCTGGTCGTTCGCGGCGACGACCGTCGTCTGGGTCGTCACCGTCGTGTTCACCGGCGGCGCAAGCTCGCTCGGGCTGTCGCAGGCGGCGCTCACCTTCGCGGCCTTTTCGGTCATCGTCGGTATCGGCCAGATGTTCGTCATCACGCTCGGTCCAGGCAATATCGACCTTTCCGTACCCGCCACGATGACGCTTTCGGGCACGCTGGCGCTGAAGCTGATGGACGTGCAGGACAGCATGATCGCCGTCGGCCTGCTTCTTTCGATCCTGCTCGGCCTGGCGGTCGGCATCGGCAACTACGTGCTGATCAAGCTGCTCCGCATCCCGCCGATCATCGCGACGCTGTCCATGAGCTTCATCATCCAGTCGACCGCGATCTGGGCGAACCGCGGCCTGCGCATCAAGCCGCCGGACCTTCTGGCGAGCTTCACGACATCCAACCTGTTCGGCATCCCCAATATCGCCATCGTGGCGCTGGTCCTGTCCGCCGTCGCCTGGGTTCTGCTCGAAAAGACCATCTACGGCCGCTGGATCTCGGCGATCGGCCAGAGCACGTTCGCCGCCCGCATGACCGGCATTCCCGTCGACGGCACGCGGCTGGCGACCTACATCCTCTGCGCCGTGCTCGCCTCGATATGCGGTTACCTGCTTGCGAGTTTCTCCGGAGGCGCGGCGCTCAACATGGGGGCCGAATACCTGCTGATGTCGATCGCCGTCGTGGTGATCGGCGGAACGGCCGTCGCCGGCGGCAATTCCAACATTCCGGGCATATGGGGCGCTTCCCTCTTCATGTTCCTTGTGGTGTCGATGCTGAACACCTATGGCTTCGGAGCCGGGTTCCGCCTCATTCTCACCGGCCTCATCATCATCGCCGTCATCCTGGTTGCCGGCGGCCGTCAATCCAACCGATGAACAACCCCAATCGGATCTCTCCCATGCCGCAGACCCCATCCATCTACGAAGTCCATGATGACCGGTTCCGGCACCTGATCGTCGGCAGCGCGGCCCTCGAAGAGCTCTATTCGGATTGCCGATGGGCGGAAGGGCCGGTGTGGTTCGCGGACCTGAACTGCCTCATCTGGAGCGACATTCCCAACCAGCGCATGCTGCGCTGGGCGCCGGATGGCGGCGTCTCGATTTTCCGCTCGCCATCCAATTTCGTCAACGGCAACACCCGCGACCGCCAGGGCCGGCTCGTTTCCTGCGAACATGGCGGCCGCCGCGTCATCCGCACCGAGATCGACGGTGCGATCACCGTTCTTGCCGACCGCTACCAGGGCAAGCGGCTCAACTCGCCGAACGATGTCGTGGTCCGCTCGGATGACAGCGTCTGGTTCACCGACCCGACCTACGGCATCAAGTCCGACTACGAGGGCTACCGCGCCGAGCCGGAACAGGAAACCCGCAACGTCTACCGGCTTGATCCGGCAACCGGCGAACTCGAGGCCGTCGTGACGGATTTCGGCCAGCCGAACGGCCTTGCCTTCTCACCGGATGAGACGAAACTCTACGTCGCCGACTCGGCCTCCAGCCACGATGTCAGCGCACCGCGCCACATCCGCGTCTTCGATGTGGCCGGCGGCAAGCGCCTCGCCAACGGCAAGATCTTCTGCAGTCTCGACAACGGCCTGCCCGATGGTTTCCGGGTCGACGTGCAGGGCAATGTCTGGACCAGCGCCGGGGACGGCGTGCATTGCTTCTCTCCGGAAGGCGCGCTTCTCGGCAAGGTTCTCGTGCCGCAGACCGTCGCCAACGTCACCTTCGGTGGTCCGCGCAGGAACCGGCTTTTCATCACCGCCACCAGATCGCTCTATTCCGTCTTCCTGGCGACGAGCGGCGCGTCGCTGGGCTGATTGATCAAGCGGCATGAGGTTCGCGTGCGCCGAGCAGTGGTTCGCGGCGCGGACTATGCGGCCGCCGTTATTCGCCTGCAACTGCCGGATCTGCCTCCGCATGGTGGCAGGCGGTCAGCAGGCCATGGGCCGACGTCCTTGCGGTCAACGCCGGTTCCTGTTCGGCGCAGATCGATGTGGCCTTCCAGCAGCGGGTCCGGAAGCGGCATCCGCTGGGCGGGTTGACGGGGCTTGGAAGATCACCCTGCAGGACGATGCGCTTGCGTTTTCCGCGGAGCCTTGGATCCGGGGTCGGCACCGCGGAAAGCAAAGCCTGCGTGTAGGGGTGAGCAGGCGCGCTGAAAATGGAATGCTTCGGTCCGGTCTCGATGATCTTGCCCAGATACATGACCATGACCCGGTCCGAGATATGGCGTACCACGGCGAGATCATGCGCGACAAAAAGCATCGCGAGATTGCGTTCGCGCCTGAGCCTGGACAACAGGTTGACGACCTGCGCCTGCACCGACACGTCGAGGGCCGAAACCGGCTCGTCGCAGACGAGGAGCGTCGGATTGAGCGTAAGGGCGCGTGCAATGCCGAGGCGCTGCCGCTGGCCGCCCGAAAATTCGGAAGGATAACGTTCCGCATGTTCGGCGCGCAGACCGACGGATTCCAGCAGCTTGACCGTCTCCGCCCGCCAAAGGCTTTTTGGCACGATACCCGGGTGGAGCGCCCAGGGTTCGGAAATCAGCCGGTCGACCCGCATGCGGGGATTGAGCGACTGATAGGGGTCCTGGAACACGACCTGCATCCTGCGGCGCAACTCGTGCAGCTGCCGGCCGCTGCTCCGCGTGATGTCCACGCCGTCGATCAGGGCGCTGCCGCCGGTTGCCGGTCCGAGCTTCAGCAGCGTGCGCACCAGCGAGGTCTTGCCGCAGCCGCTTTCGCCGACGAGGCCGAGCGTCTCGCCCCGGGCGATCTCGAAGCTGACGTCATCGACGGCGCGCACGGGGGCCGATGTGCCGCCGAAGTGCCGGGAGAGGTTTTGGACTTTGAGAAGGGGTTCGGTCATGCTGGCGATACCGGAAAGTGGCAGGCGACCTCGCGGCCCGGCCCCACGGTTTCAAGGTGAGGAACAACCTCGGCACAGAGCTTTTCTGCCCGCGGACAGCGCGTCCTGAATGCGCAGCCGGAGGGGAGGGCGGCAGGATTGGGGGCGGAGCCGGGGATCGGCACCAGCTCGTCCTCGTCCGTATCCATGCGTGGCTGCGAGGCGAGCAGTCCGACGCTGTAAGGATGCCTGGCGTCATCGAAGAGTTCGAAGACGCTCGCGGTCTCGACGATGCGGCCCGCATACATGACGGCCACGCGGTCCGCGAGTTCGGCCACCACTCCGAGGTCATGGGTGATGAAGATCATGCCGGCATCGCTGCGTTTGCGAATGGCGTTGAGGAGATCGACCACCTGCGCCTGGATCGTCACGTCGAGTGCCGTCGTCGGCTCGTCCGCGATGATCACGTCCGGTTCGAGCGCCACCGCCATGGCGATCATGATGCGCTGGCGCATGCCGCCTGAGAACTCGTGCGGATATTGCTTCGCCCGCCGCTCGGGATCGGGAATGCCGATGGCAGTCAGAAGGTCGATCACCGCCTTTTCAACGCCGCCTTGCACGGTGCGGCCATGGATACGGAACATCTCGGCGATTTGCCAGCCGACGGGGTAGACCGGATTGAGCGCCGCAAGCGCATCCTGGAAGATCAGGGCGATCCGATCGCCGCAAAGATCGCGTCTCTCCTGCCGCGGAAGCTGCAGCAGTTCGCTGCCGTCGAAACGGATGGAACCGTGGTCGATGGCGCCCGGAGGATTGGGAACGAGATCCATGATGGCCGATGCCGTCACCGATTTTCCCGAGCCGCTCTCGCCGAGAAGCGCCAGGACCTCGCCGCGGTTGAGCGAAAAGGAAACCCCGTTGAGGGCGAGAATGCGGCCGGCGGCCGTGTCGAAACTGACCCGCAGGTCATTGACTTCGAGAAGTGCCATCAGCGCCTCCTGCTGACAAGCCGCCAGTGCTGCGACGGGTCGTTGACGATCCGGAACCAGTTGGCGAGGAGGTTGAACGACATGGTGGTGAACATGACCGCCAGGCCGGGGAAAAAGCCGAGCCACCAGGCGGACGACAGATAGCCCTGACCCTGGGCCACCATCAGCCCCCAGCTGACGGCCGGCGGCTGGATGCCGAGGCCGAGATAGCTGAGGCCGGATTCAAACAGCATGACCATGGCGAGATTGACGGAGGCGAGCGTCAGCATGGTGGGAGCGACGCTCGGCAGGATATGGTTGCGCAGGATCCAGACCGGCCCGCCGCCGAAGACCCGCGCGGCATCGACGAACAGCCGTTCCCGGACCTCCAGGGTTTCGGCCCTTGCTACGCGGATATAGGCCGGCATGCGGGTGACGGCCAGCACGATCACCAGGTTGCTGACGCTTGGGCCGAACAGGTAGAGGCCGAAGAGGGCGACAAGCAGCGTTGGGAAGCCCAGGATGATGTCGCAGATCCGCATGATGATATTGCCGGCGATGCCACCGAAATACGCCGCGATGACCCCCAGCAGCGTCCCGCCGATCAGGCTCGTCAGCACGGTCATGAGGGCGATCCCGATCGTCGTCGATGCCGCCTGGATCAGGCGCACGAGGAGCGGGCGTCCGAGCGCGTCGGCCCCCAGCCACAATGTCCAAGACTGGCTGAAATTGAAGGGTGGCAGATTGCGCGCCTTGAGCGAGATGCGGTTGTCGCCCAGGAGCGACAGGCTGTCCGCCAGAATGGCGAGCACGACGATGAGTAGCCAGATCGCCGCCGCGACCGCCATCGGGTCACCCGCGAGCGCTCGCACGAGCCACAGGATGCGGCGGCCGCGGCGCTCGCGGGCGGGGAGGAGTTCGGCAGGGGCGTCGGTCATTCGACCCTCACGCGCGGATCGATCGAGGCATAAAGCATGTCGACCAGGATGTTGATGAAGAAGATGACGACCGCGACCGCGAAGATCGATGCCTGGACGATGGCGAAGTCGCGTTTGAGGATGCCGTCGATCAGAAGCTTGCCGATGCCCGGAAAGCCGAAGACCACTTCGACGACGCCGCCGCCGCCGGCAAACTGGGCGGCGAGGTCGCCGGTGACGGTGACCGCGGGCAGGAGAGCGTTGCGAAGCGCGTGCACGAAAGTAACCCGCCCGTCGCGGGCCCCCTTGGCTCGCGCCGTCCGCACGAACGTCGCGTTCAGCGCCTCGATCATCGAGCCGCGGACGATCTGCACCAGCGTTCCGAAAGGCCTGGCAAAAAGACAGGCGATCGGCAGGACCCAGTAGATCGGGCCGCCGAAGCCGGATGTCGGCAATATCCGGAAGGTGACCGCGAACAAAAGGACGCCCATCAGGCCGAGCCAGAAATCCGGCACGCTGGCGGCAGCCTGCGACAGCACGTTGACGCCGCGATCGATCCAGCCGCCGGCATTCACGGCGGCGATGGAGCCGATGACGATGGCGGCGACGAAGGCCAGCGTCAATGCGATGGCGCCGAGCGCCAGCGTGTTCGGCAAGGCTTCCAGCACCACGTCCATGGCCGGCCGGTTGTGCCAGAGCGACATGCCGAAATCGAGGCGGATCATGTCCCACGCCCAATCGAGGAACTGTACAGGCAGCGACGCATCGAGACCGAGCCGGACACGCATGGCTTCGCGCGCCGCGCTCGAGGCGTCGACCGGGAGGTAGAGATCGACAGGGTCGCCCGTCAGCCGCACCAGGAAGAAAGCGGATGTCATCAGCGCGGCAAGTGCCAATGCCGCAAAGGCCGCGCGTTTCAGGAAATATGTGAAGGACATCCGCTCTCCTCAGGCGACGTTCAGGGATGAGGCCGGCTGTCAGCGATAGCTGACCGTCCTCAGCTTGATCTCGTTGCCGGCCTGCACGTCGACCGTGTAGTTCACGTTCTTGGCGACGCGGGCGATCGTGACCATGTGGAAGAGCGGCGCGATATTGACCGCGTCGACCGCGATGTACCTGAACGCTTCCTGGAACATCTTCTTGCGCTCGTCGCCGGTCGATTTCGAAGCGTCGGCGATCAGCTTGTCGAGCTTGGCGTCCGCAATGGTCGACTGGTTGCCGTCGCTGGTGAAACGGTTCGGCAGCGTGAACACCGCATCGCCTTCGGTATTGTCGATCTGCGTCTGCAGGATCGACGGCTGGCGCTCCTTCTCCCATGGCTTCAACAGCCGCTTCAGCCAGGGGCTTGTCTCAAGCATTTCAAGCCTTGCGTTGAAGCCCGCATCCGCCAGCATCGCCTGAATGGCTTCCAGGCTCTCCGACGAATTGGGATAGATGCCGATGCGGCCGTAGATGACGATTTCCTTGTCGACCGGCACGCCATCCGCCTTGGCGGCGGCGAGCAGGGCCTTTGCTTTTTTCGGATCGTATGTCCAGACAGGGATGTCGGGGTTGAAGCCGAATACCGATGGCGGCACGACCTGCATCGCCTTCTGGGCGTCTTTGTGAAAGACGGTGCCGACGAGCCCGTCCCGGTCGATTGCCAGATTGAGGGCTTCCCGCACGCGCTTGTCGTTGAGGGGCGGGACCTGCGCGTCGATCCTCAGAAGCGAGGTCTCGGCGTTCGGGAAGGCGTGGTCTTGACCGGTCGTGCCGTCCTGCGGGGCGATTTCATAGGCAATCTGCGCTTCGCCGGTATCGACCATCGCGGCGCGGACGGCGGATTCGGCGCGCCAGATGATCGTGGCGTGCTTGATCGGCGGCTTGTCGCCCCAATAGCCGTCATAGGCGGTAAGAGTGACCGACTGGCCGGGCGTCCACGCCGCAAGCTTGTAGGGGCCTGTTCCAGCCGGAGCGCGCGTCTTGCCGTCACCCGGGGTCGCGGGCGAGCCGATGTCCAGTGCGGACATCTTGTTGGGCAGGATCGGTTCGACGACATCCGTCTTGATACGAAGGGTGGTCGGGGTGACCGCCTCTGCGGTGAGTTTGATGCCCTTCAACGTGGCAAGTCCGACCTCACAGGCAAGCGACGGATCCTGTCCGCGCTTGAGGGCCGCAACGACGGCCTGGGCATCGAAGACCTTGCCGTCGTGGAATGTCACGCCTTCGCGCAGCTTGAACTCCCAGGTCAGGCTGTCCACCTGCCGCCAGCTGGTGGCGAGGCTCGGAACCACCGACCCGTCCTTGGGGCTGAGGTTGACGAGCGCTTCGGTGATATTGTTGTGCATGACCCGGGAATTGCCCGAAAGGTCGGTATCGCACGGGTCGAGCGACTTGGGTTCGTCCGTCACCACGACGGTCAGCTTGTCGGAAGCCGCATATGCCGGGAGGGCAACGCCCACCAGCAACGCCATCCCCACGCTCAACGCATTGATCTTCCTGATCTTGTTCATGAAATCCCTCCTCCTGATCCAACGAGCGGCACCTCGCCTGCCACGGTGCCGTCAGTTCGAAAGCCATGGGCAGGCCCGCCACTCCCGGCGGGCGTTCAAATGGCTTTACTTCCTCCTGCAAGCGCGTAGTGTCAAATGTGACACTCGCGACCATGAGCATGCGCGCCGAGTCGACCGAAGTCAAGACGATTAATTCAGATATGGAATTCGTAGTTCATGCTTGAACCGAAACATGGCTCGCCGATTGTTGAGAAGACCGCGCATCTGCTTGAGGCAGTCGCCGACGCTAAAACCGGCATCTCCCTCGGCGCATTGGTGGATCAGCTGGGGGTGCCTCGTTCAACGGTCTATCGCATCCTCAACTCTCTGACCGCGCACGGGCTCGTGGCCCGGGTGAGGGGCGGGGCCTCCTACGAACTGGGACCGAAGTTTGTGGAGCTGGCGCGACGGATTTCGCCTGGCGCCGACAGGGCGACGCTGATCGAGACCGCAAGGCCGATTCTGACGGCTGCGGCCGACCGGATTTACGAATCCTTCCGGCTGGCTGCGCCCGAGGGCAACGAAATGATGACGATATTCGCGGCATCCAGTCCCGGCGACTATGCCCTTTTCATCAAGGTGGGAGGCCGTTCCCGCAAGCATGTCGGCGCGGCCGGCAAGCTTGCGCTTGCTTATTCCGACTATAACGAGATCGAGGCCTATTGCGCCGGCGGGCTCGAAGCCAGGACGCCTTACACCATCACCGACCCGGAGGCGCTGAAGGAGGCGCTCGTCGAGATCCGCCGCAACGGCAGTGCGGAGGACAACCAGGAATCCAATCTCGGCCTGCGGGCTTTTGCGGCTCCCGTATTCGATGCGGCCGGCCGCCTGGTGGCGACGATCAGCGTGCCGTTTATCGGAGAAGCGACGCCGGATCGGGCTCGCTCGATCAAGCGCGAAGTCGCGGAGGGGGCCGCGGCGTTGACGAAGGCCATCAATGGCGTCAATCCAATGTCCAAATAAGAAATATAAAATTCTATATTGAACTGTCCCGTTGTTGTGCTAGACCTCTGTCCAGATAATGGAGGATCTCATGACGGCCCTGGACCCATCGGTTTACGAAAAACTCCTGCGCACCAATTCTGCGAGCCTCAGCTCGCTTCTGTTGAAGCGCGGCCTCAGGAACACCGCGGTTCGCGGCGTGCGGCCGCTCGCGGGTGCCGGCAAGCCCATGGTCGGTCCGGCCGTCACCGTGCGCTATATTCCCGCGCGCGAAGATATCGACGGATCGACCTACAGTTCGGATCCGTCGAACCAGCAGCGCAAGGCGATCGATACGATTCCGGAGGGCCACGTTCTCGTGTTTGATTGCCGCTCGATGGCCGACATTGCCGGTATCGGCGCAATGCTTGCCCGCCGGCTGGTCTATCGGGGCTGCGCCGGCCTTGTTCTGGATGGAGGCGTGCGCGACACTGCCGATATCGTCCAGCTGGGGCTTCCCACCTATTGCATGGGACCGGCGGCGCCCGCCAATCTCGTCGCCCACCATGCGTCGGATATGAACCAGCCGATCGCCTGCGGCGGCGTCGCGGTCTATCCCGACGACATCATTTTCGGCGACGGCGAGGCGGTCATCGTCATTCCGCGGGAATATGTGGACGAGATCGCCGACGAGGCGGTCGCGATGGAGGAGCAGGAGGAGTTCCTCAAGCTCGAAATCGAGTCAGGCAAATCGACTTTGGGCGTGTACCCGCCAAACAAGGAAACGCTTGAGCGCTACGAGGCGTGGCGCGCAGCGCGGGGCGCCGCCCTCTGAGGCCTCGCCACGGGCTGGCCGCATCGTGGCGGCGTTCCGAGGCATCTTCAGAAAAACAAGAGCGGGCCGCAGCAGCGGCCGGCTCCGCGACGTCCGGGGCGTTAGCGGTGGGCCGAAGCCCGCTGCGCGAATGCGCCGGCGGCAGGTTGAGCCATGGCTCTCGCTGTCGAGCGAAGGGCCGCGGACTGGCTGGAAACGGCACCGCCCAGCTTGAACTGGCCGACAAGCTCGCGAAGCGCCTCTGCCTCCTGGGCGAGCGAGGCGGAGGCGGCAGTCGATTGTTCCACCATCGCCGCATTCTGCTGCGTCGTCTGATCCATCTGGTTGACGGCGACGTTGACTTCGCTCAGGCCGACCGACTGCTCCTTGGCGGAGGTCGCGATTGCGTCCATGTGCTGATTGATCTGCGTGATAAAGCTGACGATGGTCTTGAGGGACTGGCCGGTATCGCGCACGAGCTTGACGCCGCTTTCCACTTCCTGGGAGGAGTTCTGGATCAGGCCCTTGATCTCCTTGGCCGCGCTGGCCGAACGTTGGGCAAGTTCCCGGACCTCCTGGGCGACGACCGCGAAACCCTTGCCCGCCTCGCCGGCCCTGGCTGCCTCGACGCCCGCGTTCAGCGCAAGAAGGTTGGTCTGGAATGCGATCTCATCGATCACGCCGATAATGTTGGAAATCTGCTGCGACGAGGTCTCGATACGTCCCATCGCCTCTTCGGCATGAGAAACGACTTCCGCAGACATCGCGGCGCTCCGGTTCGCCTCCGTCGCCACCTTGCGGGTCTCTTCGGTTCGCTTGCTCGAATTCGCCACGTTCGCGGTGATCTCTTCCAGTGCCGCTGCCGTCTCTTCGAGCGAGGCTGCCTGCTGTTCCGTCCGCTTTGAAAGGTCACCCGCCCCGGAGGAGATTTCGCGGGTGCCGTCGTCTATCGTGGTGATGCTGTTGGAAATCGACATCAACGCCCCGCCAAGCTGGGTGACAGATTGATTGAAGTCGTGGCGCAGCGCCTCGAAGTCGGGGGCGAACGCCTCGTCGAGCTGAAAGGCGAGGTCGCCGGCAGCCAGGCGCCTCAGGCCGGCCGCAAGACCCGACGTCGCAATGCGCAGGCGCTCGGCGGCATCGGCCTCCGCTTTTTGCTGGGTTGCGACACGATCGGCCTCCGCCTGCTTGCGGTTTTCTTCCGCTTCCATTTCCATTCGCCTGTTGGCGATGGCGGCCTGGCGGAAGATCTCCACCGCGCTCGCCATGGACCCGATTTCGTCTGCACGGCCGGCGAACGGAATATCGGAACCGGTGTCACCCTCGGCCAGCCGCCTCATCGAGGCTGTGATCCGCGTAACCGGGTTGGCGATGCCTGTCAGCACAAAGGCGATCGCGCCGACGACGAGCAAGCCTGCAAAACCAATCGCGGTGAACAGGTAGAACTCCACGGACGCGTAGGTCGTCCTGCTCACGTCGGCGGCCTCTTTGCTGCCGATAACATTCAATTCCACCAGGGACGCCGTCAGCTCTTTCAGCTTGTCGGAATGAGCCCGCATCTCTCCGCCGAGATATTGCCCGGCTTCTCCGATCTTGTTCGCGCGGGACAGGGTGAGAAGCTGCGGCCTGCTGGCGATGTAACTCTCGAAGTTCGCCCTTATTCCGTCGATCAACTGGCGCTCGCGGTCCGATGACACCAGCGGAAGATAGGCATCTATCGATTTGCGAACCGTATCCTCCGCGACGGTAATGGCCTCTTCGCGCGCTTTCTTGTCAGCTTCCGACTGCGCGATGACGTGATCGCGGTAGGCGAGGCGCAGATTTGCCATGTTGAGATTGATCACCCGGGATGCCTGTACGCTCGGCAACCAATTCGTCGCGATGTCTTCGGTGGAGCCGTTTGTCCTGCTGAGACCATCGATCGCAAGATATGCGACAATGCCGAAAAGAAGCGCTAAGCCGACAAAAATCAGCAGCAGGCTCGACTTTATGCTTGGACGACGCATTCCAGGACCCCTTCAGACGTTCGACCTATGGCGGACTGACATGCAATTTATAACGATAATAATTTAATGCTTTACTCATATGTAAAGCGCCGTTTACCAAGATCTGCGCAACGAAGCGGAGAACCGAGCTCTACCGCGGGCGGGACCGCTTCACGGATCTGGATTTGGGCTGAACCGCTGCCGGCGGTCCTAACCGGGGGCCGGGGTTGCCTCCGGGGCATGGACTACGACGCAGTTGCGGGCGGCCTTTTTGGCGAGGTAGAGCGCCGCATCCGCCTGCCGCTGGAGATGCTCCGCCGATAAGAGTTCGCCATCCTGCGTCGATACCGACACCCCGATGCTGACGGTGACATAGGGAAGGACGCGAGAGGTGGGGTTTGGGAGCGAGGCGGCTTCCACTCGGCTGCGAATTCGCTCGGCGACCACCCGTGCCTCCTGCTCATCGCAGCAGGGAAGAAAGACGAGAAACTCTTCGCCTCCGTATCGGGCAACCTGGTCCCGTTCGTCGCGCATGCTGCTTTGAATGATGCCGGCCACCTTCACCAGGCAGCGGTCGCCCTCGGCATGTCCGAGATTGTCGTTGAGGCGCTTGAAGTCGTCGACGTCGCACATCAGCATCGCCGCGCCCCCGGCCCGACCGGGATCCTCGTTCCAGAAACGATGGAGCGTTTCCATCATCGAACGCCGGTTGGCGACCCCGGTCAGCGGGTCGGTTCGGGCCAGCAGTTCGAGCTGGGAATTGGCGTCGGCGAGCTCCGCCAGGCGGCTTCGGTCCCGCAATTCGAGCAGGAACGTCTTGTGCGCCAGGATGGTGGCGGTGCGCCGGGCGACCAGGGTTGCGACCACGCCGCTCGCAAAGAACAGCGCCCCGGCGAGGGCGCTTCCCGCTTCGATATACGGATTGCGCAGCTGAAACAGAAGGTAGATGCCGAGAGCGGAGGCGCCGATCGCCGTCGACCAGCTGAGCGGGATGGGAAATATGATGATGGCGGTGACGGCGACAAAAAGCATGATGGTCAGATGCCGCTCGTAGAACTCGCCCCCCGTGTTGACGCCCACCAGGGCCACGGAGAGGAGGATGAGAAAAACGGCGGAAAGCGTGAAAACGCCCTGCAGCCACAAAGCGCGCGGCCGCCGGAAAACTATCGTGGCAACAACGGCTGCGGGGGGAAGGATGGACGCCGGCCAAAGCATGGACAGCACCGTCCCGGCCGGAAGCAGGATTGCGTTGAGGCCGAGCGTCAGGCCATCGAGCACGATGACCCAAACCATCCACGCACGGATGATCTTGGCCGCCTGCGGCCAGGAGCGTTCGCGGAAAAGACGGGCGAGATCCCCGTTGAGCCGTATATCTCGCGTGCGTCCGCTTAACAGGCGCTCCACTTGTTCCACGATGGCGGGACTCGGCCTCTGGAGAGGTTTCCGCGAAGACGCTCTTACCGATTTGTCAGAGCCTTTGATTCGTTCGGCGTCCATGTTTCGGATTTAGGGTGCGGATGATCGGAGGCAAGGCGGGCGGCGCCTGTTCAGGCGGCCGCGGCACCTGGTAAGCCCGGAAGCACCTTCTTCCGGAGCAGGAACAGTCCGTAGATCGGAAGGGGGATTATGATGACGATGAAGAGCGGTTGCGTCCAGAACTCACCTCCGCTTACCCTCAGGAGGGTAAGGCAATAGCTCCAGACGGTATGCAGCAGGATGCAGGGATAGAGCGAGTTGGTTCTGATGCGGATGGCCGAGAACAGAATGCCCAGCAGGACGCCGAGGGCCATGTCCGCGATGCCCAGTTCCCAGAACCCGTACCAGAGCCAGACGGGAAGCCAGGCAAAGCCTGAGGCAAGGCTCGATATCCACGCCGTCGCGGTCACCGAATAACGGGATCGCAGTCCGGCAAACAGAATGCCCCGGAACATCAATTCCTGAGAGGCCGCGCCAAGAGCGGTCGAGACCAGCAGCGAGGATGCCATGGCGATCGATGGAAGGCCTGACCAGATCGCCAGCAGCAGGAAGCCCAGGGCATAGAGACCGGGCAGCCAGGACAGGAGCAGGGAGCGAAGGACGATCGGGGCGGTGAACCCGATTTCACGGCTCTCGAACAGAGCCGACATGCCGATCAGGAAGATGACGGAGCAGAACAGGGTTTGGGGGATAGCGATGCCGCCCAGATCGATCGACGTGTCCCCGAACAGCGCCAGAAGCGGACCGGCAAACCAGCCGATCAGCGCCCATCCGACGAGGATCGCAAGTGACAATGCCAACCGGTTGCCCGCCATATTCATGATCTCGTCCCCCCAAGCCCCGCGTTCCCCAACGCTCCGGTTAGATCATCAATTACCGTCGAGGGCCACTCGGGGATCAACCGGAGTTCCCAGGAAAATGAGATGGCAGGTCGACAACCGTCAACTTGCCTCCGGGCCACGCAGGTAGCCGCGCTTCACCTTGCTCCGCGCCAGGGCTGCGAACCGCCGTTCAGCCTCCTGCCGAGAGCCGAACAACTCGATCCGGAACCGGCCCTTGGTGCCGATGCGGCCCCAGTTGCGGGTGAGTGCCGTGCCTTGGAAAAGATCCGGCTCGATGGCGAGCAGGTAGAAGCGGGCCATGTTGCGGGCAGGGTCGCGGCGGGTGAGAAGAAGCGGTTCGCTGGTCATGCCGAGAGAATCGCAAGTCCGGATTCCGCCGTCCAACGACATGATTGAATCGATCCGGGCTGATCGATTCACGGCGCTGATGGGTTAGCGCAGCAGCGATTTCAGCAGCCGCGCGACACCCTTCAATGGTCCGAGATAACGTTCCGCCATTTCGGCGGCCGGAACACTCGCAGCCGGCGCGCCTATATTGATCGCGGCGACGACACGGCCGCGATCGTTTTCCAGCGGCACCGCGATCGAGCAGAGGCCGAGCTCGAGCTCCTGGTCGATGACGGCAAAGCCCTGTTCCCGGACCTTGACGAGCTCCTCCATCAGCCGGGTGGGGTCGGTAAGGGTGCGCGGCGTGAAGGATTTGAGATTCGTCTGCTTCAGGAGCGCACGGGTTTCTTCCTCGGGCAGCGCTGCGAGCAGCACGCGACCCATCGAAGCACAATAGGCGGGCAGGCGGCTTCCCGGCATCAGGTTGATCGACATGACCCGCTTTTGCGAAGCACGGGCGATATAGACGACTTCGGTGCCGTCGAGCACGCTTGCCGAGGCGCTCTGGTGGACTTCTTCGGCGAGCTTGTCGAGGAACGGCTGGACGATATGGGGAAGGGGCGTGGCCGAGAGATAGGCATGGCCGAGCCTCAAAATCTTGGGCGTCAGCACGAAGAATTTTCCGTCGTAATCGGCATAGCCAAGTTCGGCCAGTGTCAGCAGGCAGCGGCGGGCAGTGGCGCGGTCGAGGCCGGTGGCCTTCGCCACGTCCGCGATCGCCAGCCGCGGCGTCGTCTCACCGAATGCCTCGATGACCTTCAAGCCTCGTGCGAAACCGCTGACGAAATCCGTTTCTCGCATGTTTCCTCCACTATTGGCCTAATATGTGCGGTATATGAACAAAAGTCAATTAGCGCACAATCTTCTTGCTGTCCATCCCACCCTGATCTATCTCTGATCCCTGGAGGCGGCGGGCCATTCCTGCCGATCGTAGCGAAGGAGATATCCCGCATGGACAAGACAATCGGAAGCACGGCGGAAGCCGTCTCCGAGATCGGTGATGGCGCGACCATCATGATCGGCGGTTTTGGCGGATCGGGAGCGCCGATCGAACTGATCCACGCTCTGATCGACAAGGGGGTCAGGGACCTGACCGTCATCAACAACAATGCCGGCAACGGTCGTATCGGCATCGCCGCGATGATCGACGCGGGCATGGTCCGCAAGATGATCTGCTCGTTTCCCAAATCCTCGGATCCGCGCGCCTTCACGGACCGCTATCTGGCGGGCCAGATCGAGCTGGAACTCGTGCCGCAGGGCACGCTTGCAGAGCGCATCCGCGCCGGCGGCGCCGGCATTCCGGCTTTCTACACGCCGACCGCTTATGGCACCGAGCTTGCCAACGGCAAGGTGATCGCCGAGTTCGACGGCCGCCACTATGTGCAGGAGCGCTGGCTGAAAGCGGATTTCGCCATCGTCAAGGCGCAGCTCGGCGATCCGTTGGGCAACCTCACCTACAACAAGGCCGGCCGCAACTTTAACCCGCTGATGTGCATGGCTGCCGCCAAGACCATCGTGCAGGTCTCGAAGATCGTGCCCCCCGGCGGCATCGATCCCGAGCATGTCGTCACGCCCGGCATCTTCATCGACCGTGTCGTCGAGGTTGCCGACCCGCAACAGGAAGAAGTCCTCATCCGAGCCGGAGTGGCCTACGCCCCAGGAGCCCAGGCATGACCGTCAATACACGCGAAGACATCAAGCTTTCCAACGCCCAGATCGCCTGGCGCGCCGCCCAGGACATCAAGGACGGCGCCTATGTGAATCTCGGCATCGGCTTTCCGGAAATGGTGGCGCGCTACCAGCCGCCGGGCCGCGAAGCGATCTTCCACACCGAGAACGGCATTCTGAACTTCGGCGAGGCCCCGGCCGAAGGCGAAGAGGACTGGGACCTGATCAATGCCGGCAAGAAGGCCGTGACGCTGAAGCCTGGCGCCGCCTTCTTCCACCATGCCGACAGCTTTGCCATGGTGCGTGGCGGCCATCTCGATGTCGCGATATTGGGCGCGCTGCAGGTGGCCCAGAACGGCGACCTCGCCAACTGGCGGGTCGGCTCCAAGGGGGTGCCGGCCGTCGGCGGCGCCATGGACCTCGTCCACGGCGCCAAGCAGGTTTGCGTCATCACCGAGCATGTCACCAAGAATGGCGAGCCGAAATTAGTTGAAGCTTGTACCTTTCCGCTGACCGGCGTTGCCTGTATCACTCGGGTCTATACGAGCCATGCAGTCGTCGACATCGTCGGGAAGCATTTCGTCCTGCGCGAAAAGCTTGCCGGTATGACGGTCGAAGAACTTCAGGCCATGACCGGCGCGCCGCTCCATCTCGATGGACCGGTTGCCGATCTCGTCGTGCCGAAACTGTAAGAGGGAAGATCATGACCGAAGCCTATATCTGCGATTACATCCGCACCCCGATCGGCCGTTTTGGCGGGTCGCTCTCCTCCGTACGTGCCGACGATCTTGCCGCGATCCCTCTCAAAGCACTGATGGAGCGTAATGCTTCCGTCGACTGGGAAGCGGTTGCCGACGTGATCTATGGCTGCGCCAACCAGGCCGGCGAGGACAACCGAAACGTCGCCCGCATGGCCGGACTGCTTGCCGGCCTGCCGGTCGGCGTTGGCGGCACCACGATGAACCGGCTCTGCGGTTCGGGCATGGACGCGGTCATCACCGCCGCCCGCGCCATCAAGGCGGGCGAGGCCGAACTGATGATCGCCGGCGGCGTCGAAAGCATGAGCCGCGCGCCCTTCGTGATGCCGAAGGCCGATACCGCGTTTTCGCGTAACGCCGAGATCTACGACACGACGATCGGCTGGCGTTTCATCAACCCGCTGATGAAGAAGCAGTATGGCGTCGATTCCATGCCGGAAACCGGCGACAACGTGGCGATCGACTACAAGGTCTCCCGCGAGGACCAGGACGCATTTGCCGTCCGCAGCCAGGCGAAAGCCTCGGCGGCTCAGGAGAACGGGCGTCTCGCCAAGGAAATCACCTCGGTCACCATTCCGCAGCGGAAGGGCGATCCCGTTGTCGTTGCGAAGGACGAGCATCCCCGCGCGACCAACATGGAAGCGCTCGCCAAGCTCAAGGTCCTCAACAAGATCGAAGGCGCAACGGTCACCGCCGGCAACGCGTCGGGCGTAAACGATGGCGCAGCGGCTCTGATCATCGCTTCGGAAGCGGCGGCCAAGAAATACGGCCTGACGCCGATCGCCCGCATCATGGGCGGCGCCACCGCCGGCGTTCCGCCGCGCATCATGGGCATCGGCCCGGCGCCCGCCACCCAAAAACTCTGCGCGCGTCTGGGCATTTTGCCGAAGGATTTCGACGTGATCGAACTCAACGAGGCATTTGCGAGCCAGGGCGTCGCCGTTCTGCGTGAACTCGGCCTCCAGGAAGACGCCGAATATATCAACCCGAATGGCGGCGCGATCGCGCTCGGCCACCCGCTCGGCATGTCCGGCGCCCGTATTTCCGGCACGGCGGCGCTCGAACTGTCGCTCCGCAAGGGCAAGTACGCGCTTGCCACGATGTGCATCGGGGTGGGACAGGGGATCGCGGTAGCGCTCCAGCGCGTGTGATTTCAAGGCTTTGCTTCCCTCCCCGAAAGGGGAGGGGGCTTCCGGGTTGCCTCAAGTCTAGTTCACCCGCACGCCGCGCTGCTTCAACGTTTCCAAAACCCCGCGTGCGGCCGGCGTCCCGGAAAAACGGCCTGCCTGTTTGAGCGACGGCAGATCGAGCAGCGCCTCGATGTTTTCGGACGGCACGTTGATGCTGACCCGTTCCAGTTTCTTGAGAGGCACGAGGTCGCGAATATCGACCTTGTCGATCATCGAGATCACCGAGATGAATTTCAGGTTCGGGCAGAAGCGGATACCTGACAGATCCTTGACATCGAACGCATTCTCTTCACCGCCCCAGAAGTACCAGACATAGGGGTAGATCGCTGCGCCCCCGTCGAATTCGATCCACTCGACGGAAGCCAGGAGTTCGTCGTTCAAAGGATAACGGGCGAGATAGTCCAGCGCTTCGGGAATGCGCTCGTCACCCTCCTTTTCCAGGTCGACCGGCCGCCCCAGCACATGGCTCGCCAGCTCTTCCGGCGTGCCGAGATCGATCGCCTTGGCGCGCATCAGCGCAGAGAGCACCGCCAGCTTCAGGTTCACATCCGAGAAAGGCGCCCCGGGATCGCCGCTCGCGGCCGGATAAGGCGGCGCGGTCGGCTCCGCATATTCGGCGTCGGGATTGGAAATGTTGATCTCGTAGACCGTGTCATAGGTGATGCGGGCGGACAGTTCCCCTTCCGGCAATTGCTTCCTGCCGAAACGGGTGGCGCGGCGCACCTTGCTTTCCTCGCCGATCTGCATGTCGGGCACGGTGGTGCGAAGATCGGCAAGCGAGATACCCATCGGAACGCCGGCAATCGTATGCTCGAAGCGGGAGTTGAAATCGATGCTGCCGATCAGCCCCTTCCGGTCGATCCGCACGATGACGCCATAGCTGTTTTCGAGAATATCGATGACACCGCCTTTGTGAGGGGCCGGCGCCCGCCAGGCCGAACCCATGGCCTTCTCGACGGCCGACGTCGGCATTCCGGGCCGCAGCGCTGCCAGTGCATCGACATCCACCGGTTCGCCCGTCGCCGCCATGACCAGACCTCCTGCCCCGACACAGAGAGCCAGCGCAGCCCCGCCGATCAGAAATTCCCGCTTCCGCATGCGCCTCGTCTCTACCATGAACCCATAGCCGCATCTCGCGGCGAAACCGGATATGCTGCAGCGCGACGGAATTTCAACATCGACGGTTTCGCAATGGCTACGACTGTCACATCGTCGCAACCGCCAGTTCGGCCTTTGGGAAGGCGCCCGCAAAGCCTATATGAGGCTAACCGCAGATGCTGCGGAAGCTGGGATTTTGAGATGAACGATGAATTGCAGGCGCGCGCCGCGCATGTCGCGGCGATCCGGGAGCGCGCGGAAACGGAGATGAAGGCAATCGGCATAGACGATGCCTTCATCGGCAATCTGGTCGATACGTTTTACGGCCGCATACTGGTGCATCCGGAACTGGGGCCCGTATTCGACGCACGGCTTTCCGGACGCTGGCCGGAACACATGGCGAAGATGAAAAGCTTCTGGTCGTCCGTCGCCTTCCGCAACGGCGCCTATGGTGGAAAGCCGGTCCAGGCGCATCTTGGCGTCGCCAACATCACGCCGGAGCTTTTTCCGAAATGGCTGGAGCTATTTGCCGCGACGCTGGACGACATCGCTCCGAACCCGGAGGCGAAAGCCTGGTTCATGGCGACCGCCGAGCGTATCGCGAAAAGCCTGACGCTCTCGCTTTTCTACAATCCGGCGATCGACGACCCGGCGCTGAAGCAAAACTGACGGCCAGCGGGCCGTCGTAACCGGCACCTAGAGGTGGCGGACCGCATCCAGCGCGTCCTCCGCCTCCTCGAGCGACATCTCGAAGATCCTGCGGCCGATATCGAAGCTGAAGCCCGCTCTGGCAAAGGCGGAAAATTCCTTGGCCTTGCGTTTTTCGTCGAGCTCTCCCTTGCGGAACGGCCCGAAGGCGCGCTTGCGGGCAAGAACGAGCGCTGCATGGAAATCGTCCGCCTCCGCGACGGCGGCTGCGACGGTGCCGCTCGCCACGCCTTTCCGGGACAATTTCTGGGCGATGGCCCGCCTTGACTTGCCGCCGCGCATGCCCGAGCGGGTGCTCATCTCGGCGAAGGCCGTATCGTCCAGCGCCTTGTTGTCATAGGCGAATTTCACCGCGAATTCGGCGAGCGCCCTGATCTGGACTTCGCCGATATCCTCGAATTTCTGGCGTGCCTTGCGCGCGATCGCGTCGAAAAGCTGCTTTTCCGTGTGCATCCGCCGCTCGATCCGGTACATCGTCGAATTGCGCGCCCAGGACAACATGCGTGGCGTCGGCGCATCGGATTGCGGCGTCTCTTCGTCCAAGTCCAGTTCAGGCCTCCAGCCCCGTCTTGACCGCTTCGCGCGGTGCGGCTGCGGATGCTTACACCAGGCAGCCACGGCGAAACAACATCGTCGGATATCCCGACGATGTTGTCGGAGGACCATTTCACACCGTGGCAGCCGGCTTCAGCGCATCCTGATGCACGACGATCCGGGCGTGATAGGGCACGCGCGTATAGAGATCCATGACATCCTGGTTGACGAGACGCACGCAGCCGGAGGATGTCGCCTTGCCGATCGAAGCCCATTCCGGCGAGCCGTGCAGGCGGTAGAGCGTGTCCTGGCCGTTCTGGAAAATGTAGAGCGCCCGTGCCCCGAGCGGGTTCTTGAGGCCCGGATCCATGCCGCCATTCTCGATGGAGAACTTCTTGAGGCTCGGCTGGCGCGCCACCATCTCGTTCGGCGGCTTCCAGCGCGGCCACGGCTGGCGCCAGTGGATGACGCCTTCGCCCTGCCAGGCAAAACCGTCCTTGCCGATGCCGACGCCGTAGCGCATCGCCGTGCCGCCGGGTTCGACCACGTAGAGGAACCGGCCGGGCGTATCGACGACCACCGTTCCGGGCAGTTCGCCGGTCGGATCGACGACGCGCTGGCGATAATATTTCGGGTCGATCTGCTTGTAGGGGATTGCCGGCAGCAGATGGCCACTGTCCTCGACCGCGGCGTAGCGGGCCTGCAGTTCCGCTTCGCCCGGAGGTTCGATCGGGCGGCGGGCCATTTCCGGGATCGGAGCCCGCTCGGTGGTGGTGGAGCACCCGGCAAGCGCCGCGGTCATCGAGACGGAGCCGATAACGAAGGCGCGCCGCGACATCTGGTATTCGCTGGTCATGGACCAAAAATCTTTCTGAAAATCAACGTATAAGAGCTAGTAGCGGTTTCCGGCCCGAGCCAGCAAGGCGGCGGTGCATCACATCACGGTGACCTTTCCGTCATCTGTCGAAAACCGGCCGGTCAGCTAAAATTCGAGCTGCCTTGGGAACCTCCCCTTCATTGCCGGCGTGCCAGATGTGCCGCAACCGGAGGTTAATTCATGCGCAAATCTCTCAGGCTCTCTGCGATCGCCGCCCTGCTGCTTGCGTCGGCGCTGCCGGCCTCGTCTCAGTCGATACCCAATCTCCCGCAGCGACCCGGGCGGGAACCATCGCCCGAGGGCTACATCAACCTTCAATCGAACATCAGCCTCGGCTTGCCCTATAACGACGGCGTGCCGGTGGAACCCCAGGTCGAAGCCGCGCAGCGCATGGTCTATGCTCTTGTGGCCAAGCAATGCGATCTCGTGCTTGCGACGATCGCCGCCGACTGCAAGATCAGCAATCTCAGCAACAACGTCAATTCCCAACGGCTTCAGCGTGACAATGCGCAGATCATGGTGACGGTCCAGATCACCATGAGCGTCAAGCTGAAATGAAGGTTCGACAGAACCTCAATCGGTTGGCCTGGCCTCGTAAAACGCCCTGACATCCGCAGCAAAGCTCCGGCGCGAATCCGGCCTGGTGTAGAACATGTGCCCGCCGCGATAGACTTTCAGCCCGGCGCGGCCGGCGGCGAGATCTGGCGGCAGGTGGTCGATGACGTAGCGGCTGGCGCCATAAGGCGTCAGCGCGTCGCTGTAGCCGTGGGCGATCATCAGCTTGAAGGACGGGATGACCGAGAGCAGGTCGCGGATATCGGTGGAGGCGCTGGCGAGCGAGCGCGAGTCTCCGCCGCGGCTGCCGTTCCATTCCCAGCGACGGTTCACGTCCTCGTTCAGCAGCGAATAGGTCATCTCACTCACAAACCCGAGTTCGCTGCGGGCATAGGCTGCGAAAGCGGCGCCGTAGGCGCGTGTGTAACCTTCGAGGATCGGGTCGTCGTTGCGGGTGACGGCATCTTCCGGATAGGCATCCGGCACTGAATAGGACGCGTCATAAGGGCTGACGACTTTCCCCGGTCCTCCCATCTGCTTGGCATAGACATCGCCGACGAAACCGCGGGTGTGGGCGACGACATCCTTCGGAATACCGGTGAGCTCTGACACGCGGCCATAGAATGTCTCCGCCGCCTGGCCGACGGGGGAGGGACCGGCAAGTCCCGTCAGGTAATCGCCGATTGCGAACCGCTCGGCCTCGGCGAGCTTTTCGGGTGTGAACTGGTTGCGGTGCTCCAGCTCGGCCGCCGCCAGCGACGGAAACTGCAGCGCCGCGCTCAAGGGATCCTCGGAATTGGCAAGGAAACGGCCTTCGACCAGCGGCGACAGCATGATGATGCCAGAAGCCAGCATTCCCTGACTGTTCTTCAGGGACACGGCAACCTTGGCGGCGCGAAAGCCGCCGTAACTCTCGCCGAGCAGATATTTCGGTGCATCGAGGCGGTTGTTCTTCTGGACGTAGAGAGCGATCGCCTTGGACAGGCTGTCGGCATCCTGTCGCACACCGTAATAGCTGCCGGCCGCATCGTTGCTGGCGGCACGGCTCCAGCCGGTGCCGACCGGATCGATCAGCACGAGATCGGTGAAAGCGAGCCAGCTTTCCGGATTGTCCTTCAGCCGGGGTGTCGTGCCGTTGTCGCCGGTTGCGCCGAATTCCAGGATCTTCGGGCCGACCAGGCCGAGATGCAGATAGGCGGAGGCGGCACCCGGGCCTCCGTTGAAGGCGAAGGTGAGCGGCCGGCCCGGCGTCCTGTTTTTCGCGATATAGGCGGTGTAGAAAATCTTCGCCGATCGGTTGCCGTCCTGGCCGAACAGGTCGAGCGTGCCCGCCGTCGCCGTGTAGGGCAGGTCGCCGGAAGGCGCCTTGAAGACATGTTCGGTTGTGGAATCCGCCGGGATCAGGCCGAATATGCCGCCACCGGCCCCCTGTTCCGTCTGGCGTGCGCGTTCGCGGTTCTCGTCCCCGCCACGCTGCTGCTGCGCCAGAACCGGCACCGATAGGGTGAGCAGCACGGCGAGGGACGCGATCATCCGATGAAACGACAAACTGAAATCCTCCTTTGCCAGCCGCACACTATGTAGGGCGGCGGCTCGATCCGCAAAACTCAACTCCTATTGATCGGTGGGTAGGAGGTTTATGCTCGCCTTTCAACGTCTGAGAGGGGGCGTCGAGCGCTGATTATCGACGGTACGCGCAAACACGGCCCGGCCTTGGCTCCGGCCTGTTTTCGGCGGCGCAGGCGAGATACGGAATAACGGTGCAAATCTGCTGCAAATGGTGCGGATTGCCGCGCGATCGGTAGTCATAACCGCACATCGTCTTTACGCTCGCCTCGATGATTCCCAAGATCGTATCTCCAAAGCCGTCGTTTCAGCCCATGCCGGCACCTCGCTGGGCTGCACCCCCGACCTTTGCTGCGGAAACCTCGGACGCGGCATTTATGGCGGGTGGTGCGCTTTATCCGCTCGACCAGATCGTTCGGGCGGAGTTCGACTGGGTCGGGGCGTGGCGGCAGCGGCTGGCGCTGAAATGCGCGGCAGCGGCGGTGCGGCTTACGGGACGTTCGGAGGACGAGGCCAGCCTTCGCGACGCGTGGCTGCTGCGAAAGCCTGGAGACGATCCCGGCCCTGCCGGACAGATCCTTGCGGCCTGGAAGCGGCTTGCCTCCCGTTCGGCCGCGCTCGATGTGGACGTGCTGCAGACGATTGCCGGCATGCTGGGCATCAAATGGGACGAGCCGCTGGCAACGCTCGTGCAGTCTTTTGACGATCTCGGCCTGACCGGATCCGCCGCGCCGTTTGCGGCAGCAGCGATCATGCGCGAGACAGTCGCGATCCGCCCGGATGCCGAGGTGCTCGGCTGGTGGCTTGCCGATCTCCTTCTGGCGCAGAAGCTGCGGTGGTCTGTGCCGGTGCCGCTGTTGATGGGCCAGCGCTTCTCTTCGGTATTCCGCGCTGAGGGCGGGCGCGGCCGGATCCGACCGGGGGACGACGGGTTCGAGCGGGCAATCTGCCTGGCTCTGGTACACGCCGCGACCGAAGCCGGCCGGCTGGCGACGGAGATTGCCCGGCGTGCCGACCGGCTTGCCGCCGTCACGCCGAAGCTGCGTTCGAAAGGAGCAGACGATGGGCTCCGCCTGCTGTTGTGCGAAGACGCGGTCTCCGGCTCCCTGCAGACGCCGAACCTATCCCGTTTCGCGTCGCGGCGGCTGTTCGAGCGGCTGCAGCAGCTGGATGCCGTGCGCGAGCTTTCCGGCCGCCCCACCTTCCGGATCTACGGACTCTGAGCATGGCGAAGCGGGCGCGGCAGATTTCGATCGACAAGGAACTTCTCCACCTGACACCGGAGGAGCGGCATCGCCAATGGGCGGCCCGGGTGGAGGCGGTGATCTTTGCCTCTTCCGAGCCGGTTACCCGAAAAGCGCTGGAACGCGTCGTGGGACAGGACTGCGATATCGAGGCGATCATCGGGGAAATCCAGGAAGCGCTCGTCGGCCGGCCTTATGAACTGGTCGCGGTCGCCGGCGGCTGGCAGCACCGCACCCGGCCCGAGTTCGGTGATGTCATCCACGCTTCCGGCACCGCCAACGCCCCGCCGGCAGATCTGACCGATCATCAGGCGCTGGTGCTGATGACGATCGGCTATTTCCAGCCGGTGACACGGGCCGAGATTTCCAAGATTTTCGGGCGCGAAGTCAGCCGCGATACGATCGCGACGCTCCGCCAGCTCGGCTTTCTCGCTTCCGGCCCACGCAGTCCGACCCCCGGAGCGCCATACACCTATATCACGACTCCGGCCTTCCTCGCCGCCTTCGGTTTCGACACGCTGCGCGACCTGCCGGATACGGAAATGCTGGAGGATGCCGGACTGCTGACCCGCAAGCTGCCGGTCGACGACTTCGTCGAGCCGGAACTGGAAGACGACGAGGACTAATAGCTGCGCTTGAAATGTGCGAGAATTGGTCACATATTGAGCTGCGGATGATCAAATTTGGATCGGACTGTTCTCATGGCACACGCCTTCGAAATTGGCGCCGCCGCTTTCGGTGAACCTCAGTCCTCGCTCCTGTCCGCCCGGCGGGTATCCGACCTGCTAGGGCTGACGCAGGCGGAACTGGCGAAGCTGATCGGTGTCGCCCGCAACACGCTGACGGCCAAAAGCGGTGCGCGCAAGGTCGATCTGGCGCTCTCCCCGGTCGTGCGCATTCTGGCGATGGCGAGCGAGATGGCCGGCGACGAAAACCGCGCGGCGATCTGGTTCAAACATCAGCCGATCCCCGGATGGGCGGGCAAGACGGCTTACGACCTTGTCGGCGAAGGCAAGGCCGACAAGGTACTTGCCTATCTGGAGGCGGTGCGCTCCGGCGTTTATGCCTGAACCCGTAGTCCTCTGGCGTGCCTATGTGCCGCGCTGGGCGCATGCGCCGCTTTCCGGGGATGGTGCTGCCCGTTTCGGCGGACGCTGGAACCCGGTCGGCGCGCCGACCATCTATGCTGCGCGCGAGCTTTCCACTGCCTGGGCGGAATACAACCAGGGTTTCGTGCAGCATCCGGCGCTGATCGCCCAGCTTCGGCTCGATGGCGCGCGGCTTGCGGATTTGACCGACAGCGACGTTCTGGCCGGTCTCGGCGTTGACGAGGCTATCCACCACTGCGAATGGCGGGCCGATCTCGATGCCGGCCGGATACCGGCGGCGCATCTTGTCAGAGAGAGGTTGCTCCACGAGGGCCATGACGGCGTTATCTACCCGTCCTTCATGTCGCCGGGTGGAACCTGCATCGCCCTCTGGCACTGGAACGGCAAGGACCAGCCGAAACTGACGGTTACGGATCCCGATGGCAGGCTGCCGAAAAGCCCGGCCTCCTGGTTATAGCAGGGGACGCTGCATGACCCGGCGTGCGCTTCGGCGTGGAAAGCGGGAAAACCATCGCGGTTCAACGTCACAGCCAGAGCTATGTAGAAAATATTCATTTCAACCTTGGCATTCGAAATTTAGTCGAATGTAATGTTTTGGATGCATGATGCGCCGAGGAGAGCGTGGCACATGCAGCAGAACATTCGCATCACATCGCACGTCACGATCGTGCTGACATTGCTGACGGCTCTGACGGCGTTTCTTCTCGCCGGCTTCATGTGGCTTGCCTCCACCAAAGTGGATGATATCGCCTTGACCCGGCAGAAGGGTTACGTCGAACAGGGCCTCGACGAGCAGGTGAAAGCCGTTCAGCATGAACTGGAAAGCGTCACGACGTGGAATGACGCGGTTCTGCTGGTTTCCAAGGGTGCTCACCAATGGATTGTCGATAATATCGGCACATGGATGCACACCTATTTCAATCATGACCGCACTTATGTCTTCAATGAACGGGACGAACTGGTCTTCGCCATGCGGGACGGGCAGGATATTGCTGCTCTGACCTTCAGCGAGGATGAAAAGCCGGTGGCGGCCTTGCGGGATAACGTCCGTGCGGAGCTGCACAAGCGCATCGAACCCGGCGATGCGGCCCCTCCGGTGATTGCTGGAATCTTCTCCGAGCAGATCCTTGCGATAAGCGGCCGACCGGCGGTCGTCAGCGCAAGGCCGATCGTGCCGAGCACCGACGCAGTCTCGGTCGACCCCGGCAAGGAATTCATCGCGATTGCCGTGAAATTCCTGGATGCCGGAGCCGTTGCGAAGATCGCCCGCTACGCGCGGATCGAGACGTTGCATTTTACCACCGATTCCGCCGAAGCGAGCGCGGCCATTCCGGTGATAGCCACCGACGGCTCGACGCTCGGCTACATGGCATGGCAGCCCGTCCGGCCGGGTATGATGCTCATCGAGCAGATTGCTCCGGTCGGCGTCGCCGGTATTGCGGTGGCAATGGGCGTCGTGATCTTTCTGGGCCGGGGACTGCGCAAGACGTCCATCGATCTGTCGGAAAGCCGTCTGGCGCTGATGCGCCATCGCGATCAGCTCGAGGAGAGCGTCAGGCTGCGGACGGCCGAGATCGAACGCCAGCGGGAGGAACTGGACAGGCTGCTGGCGCAGGAGCGGCACGTAAACGCCCTGCAGCGTCAGTTCGTCACCATGGCTTCGCACGAATTCCGCACGCCGCTTGCCATCATCGATGCCGCCGCTCAGCGCCTGTCGCGCACCAAAGCCACCCAGAAGCCCGAATATGTGGAAGAGAAGGCGGCCCAGATCCGCTCCGCCGTGCTGCGCATGGTCGACCTGATGGAAAGCATCCTGTCCGCCGGCCGGCTGGAGACCGGCAAGACGACACTGAAGCCCGAACGCCTTTCGCTGGCGGAGCTGATCGAAACCTGCTGCGCCCGGCAGGCGGATATCCGCAAATCCCACACGTTTCACAAGGACCTTTCGCATCTGCCGCAGACGATCCTTGCCGATCGTGCGACGATCGAACAGGTCTTCACCAACCTGCTCTCGAATGCCATCAAATATGCGCCCAAGGCGCCGGACATCCATATCCGGAGCTGGACGAAGAACGGCATGTCCTATGTGTCGATCAAGGATGACGGTATCGGCATGGATGCCGAGGACCTGCCGAAGCTCTTCCAGCCCTATTATCGAGCCCGCAGCGCCACCGGGATTGCCGGCACCGGCATCGGCCTCAACATCGTCAAGCAGATCATCGACCTGCATGGCGGTTCGATCTCGGTCGAGAGCGCGCTCGGCCGGGGAACAACGTTCACGGTAGCGCTCCCCAACAAGGGACCGCTTGCTAATATCATCAAACGAGCAGCTTAGGGAAATACCAGGATGATCACGGTACTATGCATCGACGACGAAGCGGATATTCGCCAGCTCATCGTCGAGGAGCTGACGGACGCGGGATTTGCCACTCTGGAGGCCGCTAACGGCCAGGAGGGGCTGGAGGCCATTCTGACCTATTGGCCCGACATCGTCATCTGCGACATTTCCATGCCGGTCATGGACGGTCATCAGCTGCTGGCCGAAATCCAGATGAACCATGCCGAGCTTTTCAACATCCCCTTCATCCTGCTGTCGGCCCTGACCGACAAGGATAACGTATTGACCGGCTTGCGGGCAGGCGCGGCGGACTACCTGACCAAGCCGATCGATTTCGATCTTCTGCTGGCCAAACTTGCCGGTTGCATCGCCCGCCTTGAGAACGACCGGGCCGTCGGCCGGGCGCTGTAACCCTAAGGCTGGACGGTATCGGTCTGCGGGAACTAGGCGCCGGGCAGCATCGCTGCCGATGCATCGCCCGTTATGAATGACGTCGTCGGCGGCGAACCCTTCTGCTCGTCTTTCATCAACGCCGCCTCGGGAAGGTCCCCCCCGATCCAATGCTCAGGCGAGGCTCGCGGCCCGAAATCCGGCGGGGTGCGAGCCTCTAACCGCCATCATGGCGGCTGTCGGAACCTAAAAGCCGCGCCCGCGCAACCGTCAAATCAATGTTTTGTAAAACGCCAGGCCGAAACCCGGTTTGATAGCTGGAGATCGATTTCATTTCCGGCCGCGGCCGCGCTCATCTGGGCGGCGTCTCGGCCGGTTCAGGACACAAGTCCGATCTGCAGTCGGCGACCTGCCAGAAACTGGCGGATCGCGGGATCGGTCTCGAGGTCGATGGCGCGCCGATAGGCGGCGTCGGCCTCTTTCCCTCTCCCGCAGCGGGCAAGCAGATCGGCACGGGCCGCCCAATAGGGCTGGTAGCCGGCAAGGCGCTGGTCGCCTCCCGCGGCATCGAGGGCCGCAAGTCCCTCTTCCGCGCTTCGGCCGCTTGCGATCACAACCGCTCGGTTGATTGCGACGACCGGTGAGCCGGTCAATGCCAACAGATGGTCGTAGAGCGTTTCGAGCACAGGCCAATCCGTGTGATAGCCGAAACGGCGAACCGCATGGGCGGATTGCACGGCCGCCTCTAATTGATAGCGGCCTATCTTTCCGCGATGGCTGGCGGTCAGCAGAATGTCTTCGGCCTCGTCGATCAGCGTCCTGTTCCATCTGGCCGAATTCTGGTCGGCGAGCGGGACATACTCTCCCGCCTCGGTCCGCCGCGCACCGCGCCGGGCTTCGAGATGCAGCATCAGTGCCAGGAGGCCGAGCGCTTCGGGTTCGTCGGGCAGCATCGCGGCCACCAGCCGGCCGAGCCAGATCGCCTCGTCGGTCAGCCCGCGGCGGCGGGACGGCGTGGCGGCCGGATCGATCCAGCCTTCGGTGAAGGCGGCATAGATGGCCTCCAGAACCGCATCCAGCCGCTCGCTCATATCGGCTCGCTCGGGCAGGCGGAAGGCGATGCCGGCGTCGCGGATCTTGGTCTTGGCACGCACCAGCCGCTGCCCCATGGTCGCCGGCGGGATGAGGAAGACGCCGGCGATCGTCGCCGCATCGAAGCCGAGAATGGTCTGCAGGATCAGCGGCCCGCGCATCCGGGCATCGATCGCCGGATGGGCGCAGGCGAACATCAGCCGCAGGCGCTCGTCGGGAATATCCGCCTCCTCCGTCTCCGAAAGTTCGTCGGACAGCAGCGTCAGGTGGTCCAAAGCCGCGTCCCGCGTCCCGCCGCGCCTGCCGGCATCGAGTTGCCGGCGGCGGGCGACGGTCAGCAGCCAGGCTTCGGGATTGTTCGGAATGCCGGTCCTCGGCCAATCGGCAAGCGCCGAGGCGAAGGCTTCCGACAGCGCGTCCTCCGCACCCGCAACATCGCGGGTGCGGGCAGCGAGAAAGGCGACGAGCCGGCCATAGGATTGGCGGGCGACGCGCTCGGCCTCGCCGGAAACCCTGTCCAGGGCCTCGCCGTCGCCGACCATGGCCTCACATCACCCACATCGGACGCACCTCGATCGCCCCGTTGACGGCGCCTGGGCATTTCGCGGCCCATTCCAGCGCGGCGTCGAGATCCGGCACGTCGATGATGAAAAAGCCGCCGAGCTGTTCGCGGGTGTCGGCATAGGGACCGTCCAGCACCTCGGTCCTGCCGTCGGCGGTCCGCACCGTGCTTGCCGTTCCGGAGACCTGCAGCCGGTCGCCGCCGACCAGCGCGCCGGATTTCTTCAGCGCTTCGGCGTAGGCGATATAGGGGGCGGAATGGGCGCCGCTCTTGGCATCAGCGGCAAACAGGGCTTCGTCGCGATAGATCATCAGCATGTATTTCATGGCTTTTCTCCTTGGGTGCGGCAGTCCGTGATCGGCCTGCTACACCAATGTCGTTCGAGAAAAAGCCTGTTCGACACGCCGCGAAAAATCTTTCGCCGGCCGCGAGATCTCTGTCACTCGGCCTTCGTGGGCTCGTCGCGTTCACGGAGATTGCGGGCGACAAGGCGACAAAGATCCCGCAGCTGCTGATAGCTTTCCTGCGGCAGAAACGAGAAGATATCGCGCTCGACGGTGTCGGCGGCGGCATCGCAGGCCTTGATCATCCGTTTGCCTTCGGTCGTCAGGCTCATGCGCAGGATACGGCGGTTGGCCGGATCTTCCTTGCGGGTGATGAGGTTGCGGCGCTGGAGCCCGCCGATCAGCTCGTTCATCGTCTGCGGCGTGACGAAGAAGCGGCGCGAGAGCTCGGCCGAGGAAAGGCCTTCGCGGCTGCCGATCACGCTCAGCACCGTATATTGGATGCCGGTCATCTGAAGTGTCGTCAATGCCGCTTCCAGCCGGCTGCGCACGGCGTGGTTTGCCTGGTTCAGGAAGTAGATTGCCCGGGGCTGCTGCATCACCCAGTCGCTGGTGCTTGCTTCTTCGGGCTTCACGTCTTCAGCCATCACGATGCGGCGACCTTCCTCAAAACGGTTATATGAGCGGGGTAGCGGAGAAAATGCTGACGCACAAGTCGCGTCGCGCGAAACCCTCAACTAACTGAGGCGCCGAGCCGGCCGGAAAGCGATCTCGCGACGCGCAGCGTGGCGGTCAGCGGCGGGCCGGAAGGCGCGATATCGAAGCCATCCTGGCGGCCGAGCACCGTGATCACCGCCTTCAGATGACCGCGATGATCGAACACCGGCGCGGCGACGGCGGAGAAATCCGGCACCGTGGCAGGCAGCGTCGCCGCATACCCTTCGGCGCGCACCTCTGTGAGTTCGGTTATGAAACGGGCCGTCGAGGTTTCGCCTTCGCCGCCCTGGTGCATCAGGACGCGGAGGTGATGTTCCCATTCGGCGTTCGGCAGGTTGGCCATAAAGACGCGGCCGGTCGCCGTCGGCCAGAGGCGCACGAGGGAGCCGACCTTGATCTCGTAGACGCTGTCGGAACGGCCTTCGATCTTGTCGACCACGACGGGCGCATCGCCGTTCCAGACCGCCAGCGTCACCGTCTCGCCGAGCACCGCGGCAAGCTCCGAAATCGAAGCGCGCGCGAGACTAAGGAAATCCGTGCGGGAGAGGGAGGCAAGCCCGAGCTGCAGAGCCGAGTCGCCGAGATCGTAGAGGCCGGACAGGCGATCCTGGGCGACGAAACCGGTGCGGACGAGGCTGACGAGATAACCATGCGCCATGCTCGGCGTCATGCCGGCGGCCGCGGCGATGTCGTTCAGACGCATGGCGCGGCCGGCGTGCTGGATCGCCGTCAGCACCCTCAGGCCCTTTTCGAGCGACTGTATGCCGACACCCTTGAGCTCCGGCTCCTTTGCTGATCCCCGCTGTTTCGCGTCCATGACCTCTCCGCTTGACGTCCTCATGCTTCTTTATACAATATAACTGAATGATTTCAATAATATTGAAATACCACGCAAAGGAGGGAGGAAGCCTTGGCGGAATATCTGGTTTGTTCGGAGGATGAGATCGTCGATGGCGGCCGCAAGGTCGTCGCATGCGGCGAGCGGGAGATCGGCGTTTTTCGGGTGAAAGGCGCGCTGCATGCCTGGCACAACATGTGCCCGCACCGGCAGGGGCCGATCTGTCAGGGCCGCATCTATCCCGAAGTCATCGAACCCGTCGATGACAAAGGCGAGGTGCGGACGCTTCAATACAATGAAGAGAACATGCACGTCGCCTGTCCGTGGCACGGCTGGGAGTTCAACCTGGAGACCGGCCGCAATGCCGGGCCGGCGAAATACCGTCTGCACCGCGCCGAACTGGCGATCCGGGAGGGCCAGATCTATGTCGTCCTCTGAACCCACATTGCGCAACGATCCCTATGGCTGGATCGAGGACGCCACGCTCGACATCGAGAAGGCGACCGCCGAATTGCTGGAGACAGGCCAGGCCGCGAGGGTCTCCGACGAAGCCGTCGCCCGGATGATGACGGCGGCGATCCGTCTCTATGTCGCGAAAAGCGATGGGGAGGAGCGCACCTTCCGGCCCTTGACCGGCACGCGCGACGAGACCGTGACCGCCACCGAGGCCCTGTCGGCCGTTTCTGAAATCCTGCGCGCCCTGCATCTGGGGCCGATGGAACTGGCGCTCTGGTATCGCCGCCGCCCGGACGAACTGTAGGTCCGTGCCAGAAATCCACTCTTTTGCCTGAGGAGAGCGAACATGGATATTTCCAACAAGGATCGCGCCCGCGAATTGCCGGTGCAGCAGATCGACGTCTTCACCGATACACGCGATATCCTCGCGCATGCCAACCGGGCCGCCAGGAAGCGCGGTTTCGAGGACTGGCTGATCTGCGATGTGGACGCCCATCACACCGAGACGATTTCCTGGCACGAACTGGTGCAATATATCGAGGATCCGGTCATCCGCCACCAGGCGATGCTTTTCCACGACGAGAAGATGGGCACAGCGTCCTACGGCCTCAACGGCGACATGGGGCTCAAATACCAGGATGTCGGCGGCCGCATTCCGCACCAGGCCGGTATCCGCGAAAAGGTCGAGGACGGGGTGCACCGCGATGTGACACTGTCACGGCGGGCGATGCAGGCGCTCGGCGTCGATTACATGGTGCTGTTCCCGACGCCGATGCTGACACTCGGCCTGCATCCGCAGCCGGAAATGGAGGTCTATCTCGGCCGCGCCTATAACCGCTGGCTGATCGACAAGGTGCTGACCAGGGACGACCGGCTGAAGACGCTCGCCTACCTGCCGTTCAATGTGCCGAAGGAGGCGGAACGCACCATCGAGGAATTTTCCGGCCAGCCGGGCGTCATCGGCTTCTGCGTCCCCTCGACCCGCCACAAGCCGATCCACCACAACGACTATATGCGCGTTTATGCGATGCTGGAGGAACGCAATCTGCCGATCGCTTTCCATGCGGCCTATCACTGGCAGGACCAGTCGCTGTCGACCATCAACCGGTTCCTCGGCATGCATGCGCTCGGCTTCGTGTGGTGCAACATGGTGCATATGACCAACTGGATCCTCAACGGCATTCCGGAGCGGTTCCCGAAGCTGAAGAGCATCTGGGTGGAGAGCGGCCTCGCCTGGATCCCCTTCCTGATGCAGCGGCTCGACGACCAGTACCTGATGCGCCCCTCCGAAGCGCCGCAGCTGAAAAAGCTGCCGAGCGAATACATGCGGGAAAACTGCTGGTACACGACCCAGCCGATGGAAACGGTGAACATGAAGGCGCTGCAGCTCACCCTGGAGATGATCAACGCCGAAAGCCAGCTCCTCTTCGCCTCCGACTGGCCGCATTTCGATTTCGACCTGCCGCAGGAAATCTACGACCTGCCGTTCCTCAGCGAACAGGCGAAGCGGAATATCCTGGGGCTCAACGCCGCAAAGCTGTTCAACCTGGATCCGGCTCCACGGAAGACGCTGTGAGACATGGAACCAAATGATCACCGATGAGGATGGGACGGTGCCGCATCCCAACCCTCCCCCTTGTGGGGAGGGTGGCCGGCAGGCGGGAGGGGTTTTGATGCGAAGCGAAGTCCCCTCCCCAACCCCTCCCCACAAGGGGGAGGGGCTCCACGCGGCGCTCCAGCTCGCCACCACCACAACCAATATATTTGTTCACAAAGGCAATCCCACATGACCATCACCGGCGGCGACGCCATTGTCGCATCGCTTCGTGCTCACAGCGTCGATACCGTTTTCGGCATTCCCGGCGCCCAGCTCTATGGCCTGTTCGACGCCTTCCAGCGCGGCGGCATGCGGGTGATCACGCCGCGCCACGAGCAGACCTGCGCCTACATGGCCTTCGGTTATGCCCGCGCATCGGGCAATCCCGGCGTCTATTCCGTCGTGCCGGGGCCGGGCGTGCTCAACACAGGCGCCGCGCTCCTCACCGCATGGGGCTGCAACGAGCCGGTTCTGTGTCTGACGGGCCAGGTGCCGACTGCCTTTCTCGGGAAGGGACGCGGCCATCTCCACGAGATGCGCGATCAGCGCGCTACGCTTGCCGGCATCGCCAAGTCCGCCGAACGTGCCGACAGGGCAGTGGATGTTTCCGCAGCCATCGCCCACGCTTTTCGCGAGATGCGCTCGCTGAAGCCGGGGCCGGCGACGCTCGAAATGCCGTGGGAGCAGTTTACGGCGGAGGGCGAATTCGAGATCGTCCGGCCGTTGAAAAACCATCCGGATCCGGTCGCGGATGTGGCGATCGTCGAGGCCGCGGCTTTGATCGGTAAGGCGGAACGGCCGATGATCTTCGTCGGACCCGGCGCGTTCGAGGCTCGGGAAGAGGTGCTGCGGCTTGCCGAATTGCTGCATGCACCGGTCGTCGCCTTCCGCTCCGGGCGCGGCGTCGTCTCCAACCGCCACGAACTCGGCCTCACCATTGCAGAGGCGCGAAAACTCTGGCCGGCGGTCGATTGCGTCATCGGTATCGGCACCCGGCTCGAAGTGCCTGGCTGGCGCTGGAAGCCGAGGCCCGAGGTGCCGGTCGTGCGACTGGAGATCGACGCCGAGGAACTGACCCGCACGCCGGAGGCGCTCGGCGTGCTCGGCCGGGCAAAGACCTCGCTCAAGGCGCTGGTCGACGAGATCAAGCCGCGGACACCTTCCAGAGATTGGCGGGAGGCGATCCGATCCGCGCGTGCGGAAATGGCGGAAGCCATCCAGGAAATTTCGCCGCATTACGGATATCTGCAGGCCATCCGTGCGGCCCTTCCCGATGACGGCATTCTCGTCGAAGAGGTCTGCCAGTCCGGTTTCGCCTCCTGGTACTGCTATCCCGTCTATGAACCCCGGACATTCATTTCGACCGGCTTCCAGGGCACGCTCGGTTTCGGTTTTCCGACGGCACTCGGGGTCAAGGTCGCCCGGCCGGACGTGCCTGTCGTGTCGATCGCGGGCGATGGCGGCTTCATGTTCGCCGCCCAGGAACTGGCGACCGCCGCACAATACGGCATCGACGTGATCACCGTCGTCTTCAACAATTCAGCCTTCGGCAACGTGAAGCGCGACCAGCAGCAGAGCTTTGGCGGAAGGCTGGTCGGGTCGGAGCTGAAGAATCCGGATTTCGGCAAGCTCGCCGGAGCCTTCCATGTGGATTTCGCCCGGGCGGGCGCGCCGGAAGCGCTTCGCGCGGCAATAGAGACCGCGATCGTCAGCGGCGGGCCGTGGCTGATCGAGGTACCGCTGTCGCTTGAAAGCGAAATCAGCCCATGGAAGTTCATTCACGGCTAATCCGTCGATAACGAATTACATTCGATATCGACAAAAATCGCTATCGCCGTGGCAGGGAGCCGTATAAAGTCACATCCTAGAATTCGATCCGGGGAGGGCATCGTTTCCGTGACATCCAATCAAAATACCATTCGTATCGTCGTGCTGACGGCGGTCCTGCCGGCCTCGGTGGTCTCCACACTCGAAGGCATGGGCGGGCGGCGAATGTCCGTCGCGGATGTTCTTGGCGGGAGTGATATGCCGGGCGTGCAGGTGCTGGTCACCGATCCCGGCGTCGGCGCCAATGCGGATGTGCTCGCAAAATTCCCGGACCTGAAGCTGGTCGCCTGTTACGGCATCGGCACCGACTCCATCGATATGGCGACCGTCAGGGCGCGGGGCATCGGTATTTCCAATACGCCCGGTCTGTTGACCGAGGATGTCGCCGACCTCGCCATGGCGCTGATGCTGGCCTCTGCCCGCGATATCGTGCCCCAGACGCAATATATCCGCGACGGCCGGTGGACCACGATCGCGGCTAAAGTGCCGCTTGGGCGCTCGCTCAAGAACAAGGCGATCGGCATCGTCGGGCTCGGCAATATCGGCGCGGCGATTGCGGAGCGCGCGACTGCTTTCCGCATGCGCGTTTCCTATCATGGTCCGCGGCAGAAACCCGTCCCCTATACCTATATGCCCGACCTTGTCGCGATGGCGAAAGAGAGCGATTTCCTTGTCATTGCGAGCCGCGGCGGCGACGACACGAGGAATATCGTCAACCGGGACGTGCTTGAGGCGCTGGGACCCCAGGGGACGCTGGTCAATGTATCCCGCGGTTCGATCGTCGACGAGGCGGCGCTGGTGGAGGCGCTGAGGACCGGCAAGCTGGGTTTTGCGGCTCTCGACGTATTCGCTAACGAGCCGCGCGTTTCGGAAAAGCTGCTGTGGATGCCGAACGTCATCATGACGCCGCATCAGGGCAGCGCCACGGCCGATACCCGCCTCGCCATGGCCCTTTTGCTCATCGAGAATGTCGAGGCGTTTTTTGCCGGAAAGCCGTTGCCGACGCCGGTGGTTCCGATCGCGATCTGGGCTTTCGAACTATAGGGAGGATTTAGCATGGCATTTCAGCGTCACGTCATCGGACTGCCGGGGCAGGACGACGGGCAGGAAGTCGTCACCGAATTCGACCGCGCCTCGGCCACCGACGAGGAATGGGCCGTGCGCGTCGATCTCGCCGCGGCCTATCGGCTCGCCGCACTCTACGGCTGGGACGACCTCATCTACACGCATATCTCCGCCCGCGTTCCGGGCACCGAAAACCATTTTCTGATCAATCCGTTCGGGCTTGCCTTCGACGAGATCAAGGCAAGCAACCTGGTCAAGATCGACCACGAGGCGAAGATCATCGGCAAGTCGGACTATCCGGTGAACGGCGCCGGTTTCGTCATCCATCACGCCGTGCACAAGGCGCGCCACGAGCTGAACTGCGTCATGCACCTGCATACCGAGGCCGGCATGGCACTCTCCATGCTCGATTGCGGCCTGCTGCCGCTCTCCCAGCATTCGATGTTCTTCTATAATCGCATCGGCTACCACGGCTACGAGGGGCTGGCGCTCAACATGGACGAGCAGGAGCGGCTGATCCGCGACCTTGGTTCCCACAAGAACATGATCCTGAAAAACCACGGCACGCTGACATCTGGCGAAAGTGTCGGCGAGGCGTTCGTGTGGACGTTCTGGCTGGAAAAGGCCGCCCGCGCCCAGCTTGCCGCGATGGCCGCCCAGCCTCAGGGCCTCACCATTCCGGAAGAAAAGATCGCCGAACTGACCGCGCATATGTACGAGATGTCACCGGCAAAGCCGGGGCTGAAGGAATGGCCTGCCGTGCTGAGGAAGCTGGATCGGATCGATCCGTCGTATCGGGACTGAACCGTTCGGATCGCCGGCACGTCCAACCGCCGCGGAAAATTCTGGACACTGAAACGGACAAAGCCGGCGTTTCCGCCGGCTTTGTTTTGGGTTCGGGCCGTTCCCGGCCTTCCACTGGAGCTCCGGGCGTTCGTCGTTGAAACCGATACCGGATCGATTTCTCCGACGACGCCCGACCACCCTTACTGTTGCGGGATCTGGGCGATCGCGACGTAGTCCTTCCACTCGGCAATCGTCTTGATCATCAGAGCCTGGGCTTCTGCCGGCGTCGAGATATACGGGTCGCCGCCCTGGTCGGCCAGGAACTTCTGGGTTTCCGGCTGCTGCAGGACGGTGTTGAACCAGCCGTTGATCTTGGTGGTGATCTCTTCTGGCGTGCCCTTGGCCACCATGGCGCCCCACCAGCCGAGCTGGTCGACGTCAAAACCCTGTTCCTTGAGCGTCGGAACGTCGGGAGCACCCTTCATGCGTTCCGGGGAGCCGACGCCGAGAAGCCGGAAGCGGCCTTCGCGCTGCTGCGCAAGGGCGAAAACCGGATCGTAGGAACCGAAGTCCATTGCGCCGCTGGTCATGTCGTTCAGCGAGTCTGCCGCGGTCTTGTACTGGACGGAAACGGTCTCGAGGCCGGCCTTCTGCTTGTAGACTTCGGCCATGACCTTGCCCGAAGTGGCGTTGACAGCGTAGGAGCCGCCGTCGCCCTTTGTCTTCATGGCGGCCGTCAGTTCCTTCAGGTCCTTGTAGGGCGCGTCCTTGGCGACCGCGATCATGAAGGCCTGCTTGTTGATGGTCGCGATCGTCATCAGATCCTTGCCGACGTCGATCGGCGGCTTCTTCATGATCCACATGTTGCCAGCGATCGAGTTGCCGGAATGGACGAAGATCGTGTAGCCGTCCGGCTTGGAGCGCGACGTATATTCCGCAGCGATGTTGCTGAGCGCGCCAGGCTTGTTTTCGACGATGATCGTGGCACCGGCGACCTTGGCCACCTTGTCCGCGAAATAGCGGACGAGGACGTCGGCGCCGGAACCTGCCGGAAAGGCGCAGACGAAGGTGACCGTCTGGTCCGGATAGGCGGCCTGAGCGGGCGTAACGTTTGCAATCTGCGCGACCGCCAGCATCGCCATGGCGGCGGTGGCTTGCGCGATCTTCTTAAGCCATTTTGTCACTTTTCATCTCCTATGGCGGTTCGTAAGGGTCCCTGCGAAAGAACCTGCCGCACTATGGCGACAGGGTCTTTCCAATCGGTTGATTAATTTTGCGGAATCTTGGCCAGGGCGACATAAGTCTTCCACTCCTCGACGGTCTTGGCGAGCAGTGCCTGACCTTCATCCGGCGTGCCGACATAGACGTCGCCGCCGAACTTTGCGAGGAAGGCGACAGTGTCGGGTTGAGCCAGAATTTCGTTGAACAGCGCGTTGATCTTGTCGACCACCGGCTTCGGCGTCGCCTTCGGAACGAAGGAGCCCCACCAGCCGAGCTGGTCGATGTCGTAGCCCTGTTCCTTGGCGGTCGGGATGTCAGGCAGCGATTTCAGCCGGATCGGCGAGCCGGTCGCAAGGATCCGGATCCGTTTCTCGTTGGCCTGCGACAGGGCAAAGACCGGATCGTGGACGCCGTAGTCGAGAGAGCCGCTCAACATGTCGTTGAGCGAATCCTTGGCATCCTTGAACGAGACTTCGACCGGCTCGACGCCGGCGACCTGCTTGTAGATTTCGCCGAGAACCTTGCCGGACGTGGCAGCCGTCGCATAGCTGGCGTTGTTGCCCTTTTCCTTCAGGACCTTGGTCAGTTCCTTCATGTCCTTGATCGGGCTGTCGTAAGCGACGACGAACATGAAGGCCTGCTTGTTGATGAAGGACGTGGTTTGCAATTCCTTGACGACATCGATCGGCGGCGCCTTGAACAGCGACATGTTGGCAGCGGTCGAGGTGCCGGAATGGACGTAGATCGTATAACCGTCCGGCTTGGCGCGGGCGGTATACATGGCAGCGATGTTGCCGGCGGCCCCAGGCTTGTTTTCGACGATCACGGTCTGGCCCGAGACCTTGGCGAATTTTTCGGCAAAGAAGCGGACCAGAACGTCGGCACCAGAGCCGGCCGGGAAGGCGCAGACGAACGTAATCTGGCCGTTCGGATATGCACTCTGCGCGAATGCACCGAACGGAGCGAGCGCTGCTGCTGCGGCGGTCGCCATCATCAGGTTTCTGCGTGAGATTTCAGTCGTCATCCGTACAATCCTCCCTTGAATGCCCCAGTCGTTCCCATAGAAAGATTCTGTGAAGCCTGTTGAACAGGCGTCAGTTTTGCGGAATCTTTGCAAGCGCCACGTAGGCGCGCCACTCCTCGACGGTCTTCGCGAGAAGCTCGTCGACCTCCTTTGGCGTGCCTGTGTAGACGTCTCCGCCGAACTTGTTCAGGAATGCTTCCGTTTCCGGTTTGTTGAGCACTTCCTGGAACAGAGAGTTCAGCTTCAGGACGATATCGTCCGGGGTCTTGGCCGGCAGGAACACTCCCCACCATCCAAGCTGGTCGACATTGAGGCCGTATTCCTTGATGGCCGGAATCTCGGGCGTCGATTTCATGCGCTGCGGCGAACCGACCGCAAGCAGCCTCAGGCGCCCCTCGCGCTGTTGGCTGAGTGCGAAGACCGGGTCGAGAGCGGCAAAATCGAGCTGGCCGCTGGTGATGTCGTTCAAGGAATCCGGCCCTGTCTTGTAGGCGACTTCGGTTGCCGATACGCCCGCGAGCTGCAGGTAGACTTCAGCGAGAACCTTGCCGGAGGTTGCCGTCGAGCCGTAGGTGGCATCGCCGCCCTTGCCCTTCAGGTGTTCGGTCAGCTGCTTCATGTCCTTGATCGGGCTGTCGGCCGCGACCGCGATCATGAAGGGCTGCTTGTTGATGAACTGGACGCCGCGAAGCGCCTTGGTGACGTCGATCGACGGTTTCTTGAACAGCGACATGTTGGCCGCGGTCGAGGTGCCGGAATGCACATAGACCGTGTAGCCGTCGGGCTTGGCGCGGCTGACATATTCGGCGGCGATATTGCCGTTGGCGCCCGGCTTGTTCTCGACGATCACCGTCTGCTTGGAAACGGCCGCGACCTTTTCGGAGAAGAAGCGGACCAGAACATCGGCGCCGCTGCCGGCCGGGAAGGCGCAGACGAAGGTGATCGTCGCGTTGGGATAGCTGGATTGTGCGAACGAGACGCCCGGCAGGGCGGCGGCCATGGCGGCCGCCGCGATCAGTGTGCGTCTTGTCAGTTTGAGATGTCGTTCAGTCATTGGCTCCTCCTCCAAAACTGTTGCGGAAAGTCTGTTATTCCTCCTGGAATGCCTCCTCGCGGGTTTTGCGGAACTGCGGGAAGATGATCAGGCAGAGCATCAGGACCGTCGCCACCAGAAGCGTGGCCGAGATCGGGCGATTGATGAAGATGCTCGGGTCGCCGCGCGAGATGACCAGCGAGCGGCGCAGGTTCTCCTCCATCAGCGGGCCGAGAATGAAGCCGAGCACCATGGGTGCGGGCTCGCAGCCGAGCTTGAAGAGGACATAGCCGAAGACCGTGAAGACGATCATCAGAACCATCATGAACGGTTCGGTACTGGTCGAATAAACGCCGATCGCGCAGAACAGCAGGATCGCCGGATAGAGCAGGCGGTAGGGAACCGACAGCAGCTTCACCCAGATGCCGATCATCGGCAGGTTGATGACGACGAGCATCAGGTTGCCGATCCACATCGAGGCGACCATGCCCCAGAAGAGGTCCGGGCGGGTGGTCATCACGGCGGCGCCCGGCTGGATGCCCTGGATGATCATCGCGCCCATCATGATCGCCATGATCGGGTTCGACGGAATGCCGAGGGTGAGCAGCGGGATGAACGAAGTCTGGGCCGCGGCATTGTTGGCCGATTCCGGACCGGCGACGCCCTCCACGGCGCCGTGACCGAATTTGCGCGGGTTCTTGGAGATCTTCTTTTCCAGCGTATAGCTGGCGAAGGAGGCGAGAACCGCACCGCCGCCCGGCAGGATGCCGAGGATGGAACCGAGGCCGGTACCGCGCAGGGCTGCGGGAATGGAGTCCCGAAGCTCCTGCCTGTTGGGCCACAGGTCGCGCATGCGGGTGCTGATCGTCTCGCGCGGCGGCGGCGGGTTTTCCAGGTTGCGGATGATTTCCACGATGCCGAAGAGGCCGAGGACCAGCGGCAGGAAGTCGATGCCTTCCCAGAGGCCGGAGAGGCCGAACGTGTAGCGGGTAAGGCCGGTATTGGTATCGGTGCCGACGAGGCCGAGCAGCAGGCCGATCAGGACCATGGCCACCGCCTTGAGGACCGATCCGTGCGCGAGGACGATCGCCATGACGAGGCCGAGCAGCATCAGCGCGAAGTAATCCGGCGAATTGAACTGCTGGGCGATCGAGGCGAGCGGCGGGCCGAAGGCGGCGATGAACACCGTGCCGATCGTGCCGGCAAAGAACGAGCCGAGAGCCGCGATCGCCAGCGCCGCGCCGGCACGGCCCTTGCGGGCCATCTGGTGGCCTTCGATACAGGTCACAACCGAGGAAGCTTCGCCGGGCATGTTGACCAGGATCGAGGTGGTCGAGCCGCCATATTGTGCACCGTAATAGATGCCGGCGAGCATGATCAGCGACGACAGCGGATCGAGGCCAAAGGTGATCGGCAGGAGGATGGCGAGTGCGGGGATGGGTCCGATGCCGGGGAGAACGCCGATCAGCGTGCCGAGAACGGTGCCGATCAGACAGAACATCAGATTTTCCAGCGAACCCGCCGCCATGAAGCCGGTTGCGAGGTGTGCAAAAACTTCCATGGATTACCTGCCCCACCAGACGGGCATCGGCTGCCCAAGCCCATAGACGAAAATGATGACGACGAACGCCGCGGTGGTGACCGCGAAGATGACGGTCTCGACGAGGTTGACGTCGCGCCGTGCATAGGCGGCGAACATGATCAGCAGGATCGAGGAGATCACCGCCCCGATTTCCGCGATCAGCATGCCGAAGGCGGCAATCGCCAGCAGGATGAAGATGATCGGCCGGAACCGGATGCGTTCGATGGCCGGACCTTCGATCGCCAGCGATTTTGCGGTGACGATCAGGCCGATCAGGGCGATCAGGCCGCAGATGATCATCGGGAAGTAGCCAGGGCCCATATTGCGGGCGGATCCGAAGGTGAGGTCCGAACCGACATAGAGGCCGATCGCGCCGAAAAGGATGAACAAGATGCCCGCGCCGAAATCCTGCGGACTTTTGATGACCATGGTTTCCTCCCTGAAAACCTGACTGTGTGAACCGGTCTGGCTACGCTTGGGCGCCGGCCAAACCGTCATTAGGCATGCTCCTCAGGCCGCGCCTCGAACTCGCGGCCATGAATTCGTCTATAGGCAACTAGATTTGACTATATACAAGAGTATCCCTCTTGTCAGTCAATCGAATTCCGCTGTCTCCTGTCGACCAGTTACCATGGCCGCCCAGCAGTTTCGATCTTATCGCAATTATATCAGGAAACCAGATATCCAAGGTGTAATTTGGTGGCATTCTTTCCTGTTCTCGAGCCGTGAATTGAAACTTCCGCTTGCAGTCGCAGTCTCCCGAAATCCTCCGCGACGGCTCTTCGAAGCCAGGTATGAAATTGGTTTTGAACAAAGTCAATTATACTTTATCAAAAATAGTTGACAGGCGCATGCGCGCCGGGAGAGATTGTCCGCCAAGATTTCAAAGGATAACAAAATGAAGATTTCGATTGTGGGAGGGGGAATTGGCGGCCTGACTGCGGCACTCTCGCTGCTCCGCCAAGGATTTGACGTCGATGTGTTCGAGCAGGCGGTCGAGCTGAAAGAAGTGGGCGCCGGCGTTCAGGTCAGCGCCAACGGCACGCGGATCCTGTTCGCGCTCGGGCTCGAGGACGAGATCATGTCGATCGCCGCGCAGGCGCAAGGCAAGGAGATCCGTCTCTGGAATACCGGGCAGACCTGGAAACTGTTCGACCTCGGCCCGCTGTCGATCGAGCGCTACGGCTTTCCTTACATCACCATCCACCGCAACGACCTTCACCAGACATTGGCCGCGGGCGTGCGTCGCATCAAGCCGGATGCGATCAAGCTTTCCAAGAAATGCGTCGGGATAACCCAGGACGACAAGGGTGCGACGATCACCTTCGCCGACGGCACCACGGCCACGTCCGACATCGTGGTCGGCGCCGACGGCGTGCATTCGAAGATCCGCGAAACGCTGTTCGGCCGCGACGACCCGAAGTTCACCGGCATCGTCGCCTGGCGCGGCGTCATCCCGGTCGAGCGCCTGCCGGAACGCATGCTGCGCCCGGTCGGCACCAACTGGATCGGCCCCGGCGGTCACGTCATCCAGTACCTGCTGCGCGGCGGCAAGCTGATGAACTATGTCTCGGTGGTCGAGCGCGCCGACTGGCAGGTGGAATCCTGGTCGGTCGCCGGCACGACGGAAGAATGCCTCGCCGACTATGAAGGCTGGCACGAAGACATCCACACCATGATCAAGGCGATCGACGTGCCTTACAAATGGGCGCTGATGCTGCGTCCGCCGATGGACGACTGGACCCGCGGCCGCGTGACGCTGCTCGGCGACGCCTGCCATCCGACGCTGCCCTTCCTCGCCCAGGGCGCGGTCATGGCGATCGAGGACGGTTTCGTGCTGGCCCGCGCGCTTGCCGAGAACAACGGCAATTACGAAGCGGCCTTCGCCGGTTACGAGGCGGCCCGCGTCGAGCGCACCGGCAAGATCGTCCGCGGCGCCGAAGGCAATCTCAGCCGTTTCCACAATGCGGCGCTGAGGGACCCGAAACTCGCGGAGGATTACGTCAATGCCGAATGGCGGGAAGACAAGGTGAAGCAGCGTTATGAGTGGCTGTTCACCTACGACGCGACCTCGGTGCCTGTCGTCGCAGAGACGAAGTCGCCGCAAGCCGTCGCTTGAGGCGCGCTCTAGATCAATCTCGAAAGCCCGTTCGCCGGTCCTGCCGGTCGAGCGGGCCAGGTATAACGGGTAGGACAGCATGACCACCAAGGCGGAATGGCAGCGGATCCCGCTGATCGTCTCCTTTCCGGAGACCGCGAAATATACCGAGACCTACGGCTTCGCCGGCAATTCCGGGAAGGTGAACCTCGAGGGCCAGCTTCTGCGCGGCGCCGACGCACCGTCGAAGACGGTCTATGTCTTCATGCATCCGACCTCGACGCTTCAACTGCTGCCGATGCCAACGGCGCTCGCCGATGCCGGCCTGCACGTGCTGTGCGCCGCAAGCCGTTATCCGAAGAACGATACCGCTCTCATCATGGAAAAGGTGGCGATCGACCTCGGCAAGTGGCTCGATTATGCCAGAAGTGAACTCGGCTACGAAAAGGTCGTGCTGGTCGGCTGGTCGGGTGGCGGCTCGCTGTCGCTGTTCTATCAGGCACAGGCGGAGAACCCGACGATCACTCAGACGCCCGCCGGCGACGAGGTCAACCTCGTCGAAGCCGGCCTGAAGCCCGCCGATGGCGTGATCTTCATCGCAGCCCATCTGTCGCGGGCCGAAACCCTGACAGAATGGCTCGACCCGTCGGTTCTCGACGAGCTGAACCCGGATATCCGCGATCCGGAATTCGATATCTATTCGCCGGACTGCCCGCACCAGCCGCCCTATTCGAAGGAATTCGTCGAGCGGTTCCGCGCGGCGCAGGTCGCCAGAAACCGCAAGATCACCCGGTGGGCGCTCGACATGCTGGAGGAACTGAAGCGCCGCGGCTCATTCGAACAGGAACGTGCCTTCGTCGTTCACCGCACGATGTGCGACGTCCGCTGGTTCGACGGCACGATCGACCCGAACGACCGGCCGATCGGCAAGAGCTATATGGGCGATCCTCGCACGGTCAATGTCGGGCCGGTCGGGCTTGCACGCTTCACGACGCTGCGCTCATGGCTTTCGCAGTGGAGCTACGATCTGTCGAACGCCAAGGGCCCGATGAACGCGGCGCTGATCAAGCGTTCGCCGGTACTGCAGATCGAGAACAATGCCGACGAGGCGGTTCCGGCGACGCACAATCCGACGATCCGCGCGGCGCTGGCGACCGAAAACAAGGAATACATGTCGATCCCGCACGCCACCCACTATTACCTCGGCCAGCCGGAGCTCCTCAAAGCCTGCATCGACCGGGTGATCGATTGGAGCCGCCGCCAGGGACTGTTGGCGTGAGAACAGTCGGCATTCGCGGGGAGCGGGCTGCGGATCATCGGGAGGACTGAACGTGAGCTTTGATAAAAAGCACCACCGTCCGGGCTGGATCGGTGGTGTTGTTTCGTCTCTGGGGGAGACGACTATTTATGAGGATCGGAAGCGGAGCAGCGAACTCCCTCTCGCCCCCCTTGCGGGGGAGATGTCACTGGAGGTGACAGAGGGGGGTGGTTCAGCGAACTCGTTGGCCGAGGGAATGTGGAGAACCACCCCCCTCTGCCTGCCGGCATCTCCCCCGCAAGGGGGGAGACCGGCCAGCCGCACTGCCTCAGGCAGCAGCCGACTTAGCGGCGATCATGCCCGCCTTCTTCTTCACCCATGCCTTCATGGCGTCATGAGCTTCGGAGGCCGCCTTTTCCAGGTAGCCCGGCTCTTCGGTGCGGGCGGTGATTTCGAGGCGAAGTCCGTTCGGGTCGAAGAAGTAGATCGAGTTGATGAACTCGTGGTCGATGACGTCCGTCGTCTTCACGCCGGCGTCCTGCAGCCGCTTCTTGAACTTCAGGACCTCCTCGACGCTGTCGACCTCCATGGCGAAGTGCTGGACCCAGTCCGGCGTGTTCGGCGAAGGGAGCGGCATGACGTTCTCACCAAGGTCGAAGAAGGCCATGTAGGAGCCGTCGCCCATTTCGAAGAAGAAATGCGCATAGGGCTTTTCCTCGCCGGTCGAAGGCACGCGGTCCGAGGTCATGCAGTTGACCAGCGGCAGACCGAGCAGGTCCTCGTAAAACTTGCGGGTCTCTTCGCCATCGCGGCAGGGGTAGGAAAAGTGATAGAGCTTGCGAAGCTTCGGTGCGTCGACCATGGGGGTTCCTCCATATCCAGGCTTGTTGCATTGGCCGTGATGGTAGGCTTTTGCCGGTCCTCCCATGTCCACCCCACGGGTGGACATGCCCAAGACAGATTTATTCTCACCCCTGGAGGCGTCAATGCCTGCGCTTGATGGAGATAACGTCACCGCTGTGGCGTCCCTCTTGGACGAACTCGGCGAACCCGGCTTTCCCGAAAAATTCCTGGCAACGCTGCGCCGTATCGCGGGTACGGACTTCTGTTCCGCCTTCCAGGCGGAAGAAGACGGGTCGCTGACCTATCTCTTTGCCTGCGGCTATCATTCGACCATTCCGGGTTTTGCCGAACGCGCCTCGCTCGATTATGCCCGCCGCTACTGGCAGCGCGACCTCGTGACCCGCCAGATGCTGAACGGCGGGCCTGGGCTTGCCAAGGTGCAGGTGGTGCGCCAGGCCTGGAACGGCATCCGCGACCCCGAATACCGCCGCGACTGTTACGAGCGCGCCCATGTGCTCGAACGCCTGACCATCTACCATTCGGAGGAGCCGCGGATCTTCGCCAGCCTCTACCGCACCCGCGAGAGCGGTCCGTTTCCGCTCTCCGCTGTCGAGCGGGTGGAGGCCTTCGCACCGCTCCTGATGGCGATGGTCGTCAAACATGTGCGCCTGCAGGGCCGGCCGCAGACGGCGCCCTTGCATCCGCCGCAGCAGGAGATTGCCGGGCGGCTTTTGCAGGCGGGGTTCGCGCTGTCGGGCCGTGAGGCGGAGGTGTCCGCCGGCCTTCTGCTTGGCCGCACGCACCGGGAAATTTCCGAAAAGGTCGGGCTCGCGCTTTCGAGCATCGTTACCTATCGTCAGCGCGCCTATCGCAAGCTGGGGGTCAGCGACCGCCGCGGGCTCGAAGCGCTTTATGAAGGCATTTCACGCGTTTAACGTGTTCATCAGGGGAGAGAGTTTCAGATGATTTCGATCAAGGACCGTATTGCCATCGTCACCGGCGCCAGCTCGGGAATCGGCTGGGGCATCGCCAAGGCGATCGCCGCCGAAGGCGCCATCACCGTGCTTGCCGCCCGCAGCGCCGACAAGCTTGAAACCCTGGCGGCAGAGATCGAAGCCGAAGGCGGCAGGGCGTCCGTGGTGCCGACCGACGTCACCGACGACGCGCAGGTCGAAAAACTGTTCGCCACCGTGAAGGAAAAATACGGCCGGGTCGACATTCTCATCAACAATGCCGGCATCGCCGACCATACGCCGGTCGAAAAACTCACCAACGAACGCTGGCACGAGGTGATCGGGGCCAACCTGCACTCGGTATTCTATTGCTCCCGCGCCGCCTTCGCCATCATGCAGGAACAGAAGCGCGGCCGAATCATCAACATGGGCAGCCTGTCGTCGAAGGTCCCGCGCGGCCATACCGCCGCCTATACGGCGAGCAAGTTCGCGCTCGAAGGCCTCACACGCTCGCTTGCCGTCGACGGTCGCGAACATGGAATTGCGGTCTCGATGGTGCATCCCGGTTCGACCGTAAGCTCGCTGGTGCCGGGCGTCACCGACAAGGTCCGCCCCGCCACGATGATGCCGTTGGACGTCGCGCGCATCGTCGTGTTGATGGCGACGCTGCCGGACGATGTGAACCTTTACGAAAGCATCATTCTGCCGGTCGAAATGCCATTCCTCGGCCGCGGTTAAACATCGGTTCAGCACGTCGCGAAGCGGCTTTTCTTTTCGCAGGGTCTCCGACGCAAAGCCGCTTGACCTATATATGGGTCCCTGATATCCAATTTCCCGACAGGGAGAAATTGCTATGGAAAACCAGACCGAATCCGTCGCCCCGAGCCAGATCGATGGAAAATGGGGTGAATATGTCACCGTCGAGTTCGACGAAGGCATCGCCTGGGTGACACTCAACCGTCCGAAGCAGCGCAATGCCATCAATCCCGGCATCGTCTGGGAAATGAACGCGATCATGGACGCGCTTGAGGAGGACGATCGCTGCAAGGTGATGGTCGTCACCGGTGCCGGCGAATCCTTCTCGGCCGGCATGGACCTCAAGGAATATTTCCGGGCCACCGACAAGGTGCCGCCGATCCAGCGCGAGCGCCTGTTCCGGGCCAATGCGGCCTGGCAATGGCGCCGCATGATGTATTACCCGAAGCCGACCATCTCCATGGTCAACGGCTGGTGTTTCGGCGGCGCCTTCCAGTTCCTGGTGGGCTGCGACCTGGCGATCGCCTCGGAAGAAGCCATTTTCGGCCTTTCGGAAATCAACTGGGGCATCATCCCGGCCGGGATCGTCACCAAGTCGGTGCTGGAAACGATGAGTTTCCGCGACGCGATGTATTATATCATGACCGGCGAGACCTTCACGGGACGCCAGGCCGCCGAGATGAAGCTCGTCAACAAGGCTGTTTTGCCCGAAGACCTCAAGTCCGAGACCCGCAAGCTCGCCATGACGCTGATCGGCAAGAACCCGTTCGTGCTGCGCCAGGCCAAAACTGCTTGCCGCTTCACCCGCGACATGAGCTGGGAGCAGGCCGGCGAATACCTGATGGCGAAGTCCGACCAGACCGAGCTGCGCGACCCGGAAAACGGCCGCAATACGGGCATGAGCCAGTTCCTGGACGAGAAATCCTTCCGCCCGGGCCTCGGTGCCTATCGTCGCGACTAAGAAGTGGCTCTCATGGCTGATACGATGACTACAGCTCCCGAGACGTTTAATCTCGCCAGCCCCTTTAACCTGGATCGTCTGCTCCGTCCGCGATCCATCGCGATCGTGGGCGCGTCGCCGGATCCCGCCTCGATCGGCGGCGGCGTGCTGGCGAACCTCGAACTCTTCAAATACGCAGGCGATCTCCATCTCGTCAGCCGCTCGCGCGACGAGATCAACAGCCGTCCCTGCGTGAAGACCATCGGCGACCTGCCGAAGGGTGTCGACGTGGTGATCCTCATCGTACCCCAGGCCGCGATCAAGGAATCGGTGCTTGCCTGCGTCGAGCGAGAAGTCGCAGGCGTGATCGTCTATTCTTCCGGTTTCGCCGAAGCCGGGGAGGAGGGCCGCCGGCAGCAGGACGAGCTCGCCGAGATCTGCCGCAAGGCGGGCATGGCCATGCTCGGTCCCAACTGCATGGGCTATACCAACTATGTCGACGGCATTCCGTTGACCTTCGAACCGGTGGATCTACGCGGTGTCGGCGAGCGTTCCCGCGTCGCCATCGTTGCCCAGAGCGGTGCGACCGCCGCCAACATCCGTTTTGCCATGCATTCCCGCGAGATTGCGGTTTCCTACGTGATCGCCACCGGCAACGAAGCGGTTATCGCCGTCGAAGACCTGGTCGGCTGGCTGATCGAAGGCAAGGACAACGACGCCATCGCGGTCTATGTCGAGCAGGTCAAGAATCCGCAGAAATTCCTCGCCGTCGCGAGGCGCGCACGCGAACTCGGCAAGCCGATCATCATGCTGCATCCGGGCTCCAGCGAGCGCGGCAAGGCTGCGGCGCAGTCACATACCGGCGCGCTTGCCGGCGACCATGCGCTGATGCAGGCGGCCGTCCGCAACGAGGCGGTCGCGCTGGTCGAGACGACCGACGAATTGTTCGACGTCACCGCCATCCTGACGCGTTATCCGTCGCCGCCTCCGGGCGAGGCGGGCATCGTTACCAATTCGGGCGCCATTCGTGGCCTCTGCTTCGATTTCTGCGAACGCGTCGGCCTGCCGATCGCGACGCTGTCGGAAGAGGTGCATGCGGAGCTCGTCACGCAGGTGCCGCCCTATGTGCATGTCGACAACCCGTTCGACATCGGTACGACCGGCTTCTCCAATCCCGGCATTTTCGGCACCTCCACGGCCTCCATGCTGAAGGATCCGAATGTCGGTATCGTGTTCCTGTCGCATGCCGGCGGTTCGCCGCCGATGCAGATCAAGAAGTCGGACGCGATCATTCCGGTCGCCGCGACTGCGACAAAACCGGTCATCCTCAACATCATCGGCGACGATTATCCGCTCGATCCGACCTTCATGAAGGCCGTGCGCGACAGCGGTATCCCCTTCTTCCGTTCGCCGGAACGCGCGCTGCGTGCCATGGCGGTTGTCGCCAATTACGCGGCGGCACTTGCAGCCACTCGCGACCGCGCGCCGGATGGCGAACGGCTTAAGGAGGTCCCGGTCTCCGGCCTCGTCGTCGAATACGAAGGCAAGCGGATCCTCTCCGATCTCGGCATCCAGATCCCGAAGGGGGCGCTGGCGAAATCCGCCGACGAAGCCGTGAAAATTGCGGCGGAGATCGGTTATCCGGTGGTGATGAAGGCGCAGGCAGCCGAACTCGCCCACAAGAGCGATGTCGGCGGCGTCATCGTCAACATCGCCGACGAGGCGGCGCTGCGCGCGGCTCATGAAAAGATGTATGCCAGCATCGCGATGCACAAGCCGGGTCTCAAGCTCGACGGTGTGCTGATCGAGGGCATGGCGCGCCAGGGCCTTGAAATGGTGGTCGGCGCCAAGCGGGATCCGTTATGGGGTCCCGTCGTGCTGGCCGGCCTCGGCGGCGTCTGGATCGAGGCTCTCGCCGATGCCCGCCTCCTGCCGGCCGATATCAGCCGCGAACGGGCGATCGCCGAGATCGGCAAGCTGAAGGCATCGAAGCTGCTGGGACCGTTCCGCGGCCAGCCGGCACGCGATGTCGAGGCGATCGCCGACGTGGTCGTCAAGCTCGGAGCGCTGATGCGTTCGACGCCCGAGATCGTCGAGGTCGATATCAACCCGCTGGTTGTCTATGGCGAGGGGGACGGGGTTCTGGCTCTCGACGCGCTATTCGTGGTGCGGTGAGGTGAGGGCGTAACGCCCTCATCCGGCTGCCGCCACCTTCTCCCCGCAAGCGGGGAGAAGGACAAATGCCGCGCCTTCGCCGTTCCTCCTCGCCCCGCTTGCGGGGAGAGGGTGGCCGAGCGAAGCGGAGGCCGGGTGAGGGGCTGCGACGCCAGCCATCTATTGGAATGTCACGAGGGAGGATACCGTGATGCAGACCCAATCCTATGGTGAATTGAAGCTGTTTGTGGATGGCGAGTGGCTCGGCCCGGAAGGCCGCGTCACCGAGGACGTCATCAACCCGGCAACAGGCGAGCCTATCGCGGCCCTGCCGCATGCGACCACGGAAGACCTCGAGCGCGCCGTTGCGGCGGCTTCTCGCGAATTCAGGGCGTGGAAGGCGACAACCGCCTTCGACCGGGCCAAGATCATTCGCAAGGCCGCCGATATCCTGCGCGAGCGGGCGAACGAGATCGGGCGCCGCATGGTGCTCGACCAGGGCAAGCCGATCGGCGAAGCGATCCCGGAAGTCCATATCTCCGCCGACATTCTTGACTGGACCGCTGACGAGGGGCGGCGCTCCTATGGCCGCATCGTCCCGGCCCGGGTACCCGGCGTCAAGTGGATGGTGACGAGGGAGCCGGTCGGCCCCGTTGCGGGCTTCACGCCCTGGAATTTCCCTGGCGTCATTCCGGCGCGAAAAATTTCTGCAGCGCTTGCGACCGGTTGCACCATGGTCATCAAGCCATCGGAAGAGACGCCGTCGACCGTGCTCGAAATCGCGCGAGCATTGCAGGATGCAGGTCTGCCGAACGGCGTGCTCAACGTCGTTCATGGCAAGCCTGCCGAAGTCTCCGAACACCTGATCGCCTCGGACGGCATCCGCAAGATCACCTTCACCGGCTCGACCGCCGTCGGCCAGCATCTGGCCGTCCTCGCGGCACAAGCGGGCGTCAAGCGCGCCACGATGGAACTCGGCGGTCATGCGCCGGTACTGATCTTCGAGGATGCCGATATCGACCATGCCATCCGCGTCATGGTCCATGCGAAATACCGCAATGCCGGCCAGGTCTGCATCTCGCCGACCCGTTTCTACGTGCATGACAGTGTCCATGACAAATTCGTCGACGGTTTTGCCAAGGCAGCTTCCGCCCTGAAGGTCGGCGAAGGTCTCGATCCGTCGAACCAGATGGGCCCGCTCGCCAACAGCCGGCGGGTTCCCGCCATGGAACGCATGGTCGCCGATGCGGTCCAGCGCGGCGCCAAGGTGAAGGCCGGCGGCGAGCGCGGCAGCAATCGCGGTTATTTCTTCCAGCCGACCGTTCTCGCCGACGTGCCGCAGGACGCGATCATCATGAATGACGAGCCCTTCGGCCCCGTCGCCGTCACCGCCCGCTTCACCTCCTTCGACGAGGTGATCAGCCAAGCCAACCGGCTGCCTTACGGGCTGGCATCCTATGCCTTCACCCGGTCCAGCCAAACCGCTTCGATGGTCAGCGACGCGCTTGAGGCCGGCATGGTCGGCATCAACAACAATTTCATCTCGATGGCCGAAACGCCGTTCGGCGGCGTCAAGCAGAGCGGTTACGGCTCGGAAGGCGGCTCCGAGGGCATGGACGCCTATCTCGTCACCAAAATGACCAGCCTTTCATAAGGCCCCCGACTTTCAGGAGAACATGATGACCATAGAAGCAAGCGATCTGGGCGGAGAGAACGTCAAGGTCGAATTCGAGGACGGGATTGCCTGGGTGAAGCTGAACCGCCCGGACAAGCGCAACGCCATGAGCGTCGGCCTTGCCGAAGACATGATCCGGGTGCTCGACGCGCTCGAGATCGACGACCGCGCCGGCGTCGTCATCCTGACCGGCGAGGGCGAGGCCTTCTCCGCCGGCATGGACCTCAAGGACTTCTTCCGCGCCACCGACGGCGTTTCCGACGTCAAGCGCATGCGCGCCTACCGCTCGACCCGCGCCTGGCAGTGGCGCCTGCTAATGCATTATGCCAAGCCGACCATCGCCATGGTCAACGGCTGGTGCTTCGGTGGTGCGTTCACGCCGCTGATCTGCTGCGATCTCGCGATCGCATCCGAAGACGCTGTGTTCGGCCTTTCGGAAATCAACTGGGGCGTCATCCCCGGCGGCGTCGTCTCCAAGGCGATCTCGACGCTGATGAACGACCGCAAGGCGATGTACTACGTCATGACCGGCGAGAAATTCGGCGGCAAGATGGCCGAACAGCTCGGCCTGGTGAACGAGGCGGTGCCGGCGGACAAGCTGCGCGAACGCACGGTCGAAATCGCCCGCGTTCTCCTCGAAAAGAACCCGACCGTGCTGCGCCAGGCCCGCATGGCCTACAAGTACGTGCGCGAGATGACCTGGGAGGAATCAGCGGAATACCTGACCGCCAAGGCCGACCAGACGACCTTCGTCGATCCGGAAAAGGGACGCGAGAAGGGGCTTTCGCAATTCCTGGATACGAAGACCTATCGTCCGGGGCATGGGGCTTACAAGCGCGAGGAGTGAGGCAAACTCCCTTCTCCCCCGCAAGGAGGGAGAAGGGCGCGCATCCAACCACGAGGCCGACCATGGACCTGAACTATTCGGACGAACAGCTTCTGTTGAAGGAAAGCGCCGAACGCTTCCTGAAGGACCGTTACGATTTCGAGAAGCGGGCTAGGATCCTTGCCTCCGAAACCGGCTTCGATGCCGCGATCTGGGCGGAGATGGCCGATCTCGGCTGGCTGGCCTTGCCCTTCTCCGAGGAAAACGGCGGGCTCGGCGGCGGGGCGGTGGAAGTGTCGCTGATCATGGAAGCGATCGGCCGGGCTCTGGTGGTGGAGCCGTATCTCGCCTCCGTCCTTCTCGCCGGCGGCCTGGTCGAAAAGCTCGGCTCCGAAGAGCAGAAAGCCGACATCCTCGCCGGGCTGATAGCAGGCACGTCGCGGCCGGCGCTGGCGCATGCCGAACGGCAGGCCGGCTTCGACCTCGGCAATATCGCCGCCACCGCGACGAAGAACGGCGAGAATTATGTCATCTCCGGCAAGAAGCCCCTCGTGTTGGGCGGGCCGTTCGCGGATAGCTTCATTGTTTCCGCCAGGCTGGGCGGCGATGCCGCGACCGGTCCGGATGGTGCGATCAGGCTCTTTGCAGTGCCGGCCAACGCAGCCGGCCTTGAGCAGAGCGAAGTAAAACTCGTCGACGGCAGCCGGGCCAGCGATCTCGTTTTCACGAATGTCTCCGTGCCGGCCTCGGCCTTGCTCGACGCAGACGCCGATACGCTGGCCGAAATCGAAGCCGCCTACGACCGCGCCAACGCGGCCCTCGCCTCCGAAGCGGTCGGCATCATGGATGCGCTGATGGATGCGACCGTTACCTATACCAAGGAGCGCGTGCAGTTCGGCAAGCCGCTCGCCGCCTTCCAGGCCTTGCAGCACCGCATGGCGGAAATGGCCGTCAAATGCCAGGAGGCCCGGGGCTCGGCATTGCTCGCCATGCTTTCCACCGATGCTCCGTGCGCGATGCGTGTTCGCGGCGTTTCCGGCGCCCGCGCCAAGATCGGCAAGGTATCCCGGTCCGTTGCCCAGGAGGCGATCCAGTTGCACGGCGCCATGGGCTTTTCCGAGGAAATGCCGATCGGCGCCTGGTTCCGCCGTCTCTATGCAATCGAGAACACCTTCGGCACCACCGCAGACCACCTGAAGCGTTACGGCGAAATCATCCGTGATCCGGCCGTGCTTTCCGGCGGCCTGCTGCGTGAACCTGTCCACCAGCCCGCCTGAGGAGACATTCCATGGATCTGTTGATGACGGAAGAAGAGGTGCGTTTCCGCGACCAGGTGCGGGCGTTTCTCGATACTCATCTGGACGAAGGTCTGAAGCGTGCCGAGCGGTTGAACCCGAGCTTTCTCGCCGATCCGGGCGTCGGGCTGAAATGGCAGGCGAACCTCAACGACAAGGGCTGGGTCGCCCCATCCTGGCCGAAGCAATATGGCGGCACCGGCTGGACGCTCGCCGAGCGTTATATCTTCGACCAGGAATGCGAACGTGCGGGCGAGCCGCATTTCCGCGGGGCCTCGATCAAGATGATCGCCCCGGTCATCATGCGTTACGGCAACGATGCGCAGAAGGGCTTTTACCTGCCGCGCATCCTGAACGGAGAGGATGTCTGGGCGCAAGGTTACTCCGAGCCCGGCTCCGGTTCCGACCTCGCGTCGTTGAAGACAAAGGCCGTGCTCGATGGCGACCATTACATCGTCAACGGTTCGAAGATCTGGTCGACGCTGGCGCATCATGCCACGCGGATGTTCGCGCTGGTGCGCACTGCCGAGACGGAAAAGAAACAGGAAGGCATCACCTTCATCCTGATCGACCTGAAGTCGCCGGGCGTCACCATCCGGCCGATCCGCTCGATCTGCGGCACGCATGAATTCAACCAGGTCTTCTTCGACGACGTGCGCATTCCGGTTTCGGATCGCATCGGCGCGGAAGGCGAGGGTTGGGACATCGCCAAATACCTGCTGGAATTCGAGCGGGGCGGGGCCTTTGCCGGCGGCGTGCTGCGCGCCATGCTGACGCGCCTTCACCGCCTTGCCTCCGAACCGCTGTCGGATGGTCGCAAGGTGATCGACGATCCGTTGTTCATGGCCCGTTTCGCCGAGATCGCCACGGATGTCGACGCCAACGACATGCTGGAACTTGCGGCCATGTCCAAGGTCCAGGCCGGCGGCAATCCGGGCTCGGTGCCGTCCTCGACGATGAAGATCGAGCGCAGCCGCATCCGCCAGTCGATCTGCGAACTCGCCGCCTCGATCCTCGGCCCGGATGCGTTGCGCTGGGAGGAGCACCGGCCGCTGCACGAATTGCCGGGGACAAGCGAGATAGACGAGGAGCGCAAGGTCGCCTCCGCCGTTTATTTCAACTCCCGCTCCCAGAGCATCTTTGGCGGCAGCAACGAGATCCAGCTGGAGATCATCGCAAAGACGCTGCTGCGGTGAGCATCTTCTGAAACCATATCCGTTCCGGCGCGTTACCGGGCGAACCCATCGACCCCGGAGAACGCCCGTTGGATATCATCCGCATTCTGCTCGCCTTCATCCTGCCGCCGCTCGGCGTGTTCTTTCAGGTCGGGCTCGGCCTGCATTTCTGGCTGAACATCCTGCTTACGCTGTGCGGCTGGCTGCCGGGCATCGTGCACGCGCTCTGGGTGATCCTCCGAAAATAGTCGGGATCGAGTCAGAGTTCGGCATGGAATAAGGCGGGAACCCTTTAAGCGGCGATATCGGCGATTTCGCCCGTCTGCCACAGGATGCGAGGATCCGACATGTCGCCGCTTTCCATATCCACCTGAACCGAATAGGCGGCCACGCCGACGAAGCGGTCGGCCATGGCGCGGGCGATCTTCTCCGCCGAAGCAGCATTCGAGGCCACGCGCATCTCGCCAGGCGTGACATTGCCCCGCACCTTCTTGAACGGCAGCACGATGAACTTCTCGGACCTGGACATGGCGTTTCCTTCTTTGGCGCCACACTGTCGAGATGCGCGTCGCGAAGTCAACAGCGGTAGGCGCAATTTCCGCTAAGTTGACACGCGTTGGCACGGCCGGAATAGTGGCGCGGTTTTAATGGGGCCATTTTATGAACATCCGCTTTTTTCAAGCTGCCGACGGTGAGCAGTTGGCTGTCCTCTTCGAGGAGATGCAAAATTATTACGGTGTCTTCTGCCCACCGCGCGACGCGATCCTCACCGGCCTCGTCAACCGTCCGCCGGAGACCGAGATCCTTGTCGTGACGACCGACCGCATCGTCGCCTTTGCGGCCTTCGCCGCCATCTATCCCGGGCCCGGCCTGCGGCCCGGTTTTTTCCTCAAGGAGCTCTATGTTGCCGGTTCCGAGCGCGGCAAGGATATCGGCACGGCATTGATGAAGCGGCTGGCGGGTCTGGCAGTCGAGCGGGGGCTGAACCGCATCGACTGGACGGCGGCGCGCGCCAATGAACGGCTTCTGGCGTTCTATGACGGGCTCGGCGGAGACCGGAAGGAGGACCGCATCTTCTACCGGCTCGAAGGAGAAAAGTTGAAGGCGCTGGCCGGCCGGAAGGAATAGCTATTCCTTGTGACCCTGGTATTGCGGAAGACCGTCGGTAATCTCGTACCAGGGCGCCTTCGAGCCGACGAAGATATGGTGCGTTGGCCGGATTGTCGGGGCATCGACCAGTGTGCCTAACGCTACATGCACCCAGGCCGCTTCGCGCACCTGTGAATAGAGAAGCGACCCGCAGGCATTGCAGTGGGCGTCGTGATTTTCGGCGTCGCCATAGATCAGCAGCGCATCCTCTCCCTTCACCAAGGCAAGCTTCTGCCGCTCGATGCCCGCGAACGGCTTGAAGGCCGAACCGGTGGTGCGTCGGCAATTCGAGCAGTGGCAATTGGCGGCATAAACGAAGGCGTCTTCCACCTCGTAGGAGACGGCACCGCAATAACATTTGCCGCTTAACCTCGTCATGCTGTCGATCTCCTTGATTTCGGTTGAATTTGGCGCAGCTCCTCCGGGGCTCGCCCTGCCGCCGTCGCAGACTATCCGGGCGGGCCGCGTAATAAAGTCCATCACCGAAAGTTGAAGGAAGGCACGCGCAGGGGAGTCGCCCTCCATCCGCTCTGTGTTACAGTTTTAAGAAATCGATAACGCAGTGATTGGATTGCCAATGCTTACAACACTCGCGATGCTCATGAGCCTTTCCGCCGCCGCGACTGCACCGACGGTCGCGCAGCGAACGGGGGGCGAAGTCGATGTGGAACTGGTCCTGGCGGTGGATACGTCCCGCTCCATGGATTACGAGGAAGTCCGCGTTCAGCGCGAGGGTTATGTCGAGGCACTCAAGCACAAGGAATTCATCGACGCCGTGAAGACCGGCCTGACCGGTCGTATCGCCATCAGCTATTTCGAATGGGCCGGCGATGTCGTGCCGGATTCGATCATCGATTGGACGATCATCGAAAACGAGCAGGACGCCATCAACTTCGCCGCCAAGCTCGAAGCCCGGCCGATCAACACCCAGCGCCGCACCTCGATTTCCGCCGCGATTGCCCAGGGGGCGACGATGATCGTGGCCAATTCCTATCGCGGCATGCGGCAGGTGATCGACATTTCCGGCGACGGCCCGAACAATTCCGGCAACCCTGTCGTGCCGGCACGAAACAAGGCCACCGAAGCCGGCATCATCATCAACGGGCTGGCGATCATGCTGCGGCCCTCCGGTGCGCCGGGCGGGCTCGACAAATATTACGGCGACTGCGTCATCGGCGGTCCCGGTTCCTTCGTGCTGCCCGTTCACGAGATCGAGGATTTTGCGGTCGCCGTCCGCCGCAAGCTGGTTCTGGAGATCAGCGGCCTCATGCCGGCCGCGACCGTGCAGAAGGTGGCCAGCAACCAGCCCTCCAGCGATTGCCTGGTCGGCGAAAAGCAGTGGCAGGACCTGTTCGACCGCTGACGTCTTTTCCGGCGCCGGCCGAATGGAACATTTCCTTCGTATCCAGAGTTTCTTCCCGTTTTCCGAAAGAGGGAGGGAGCCGGCGTTGAACGGTGTCATGACGGAACGGGACGACGACGCTGGCGAAAGCCGACGTTTCCTGATCGGTCTCGGGCGTGGTGCTGCCGGAGCCATGCTGTTCGGCATCCCGATGCTGATGACGATGGAGCTCTGGCAGCTCGGCTTCTATATCGAGCGCTGGCGCCTGTTCCTGCTCTTGATCGTCAACATCCCGCTTCTGATATTGCTCGCGCACCGGATCGGTTTCGAGCGCACCTCGACTGCGGCTGAAGCTTTTCGCGACGCCACCATAGCCTATGGGCTGGGCATCGTCATAAGCAGCGCAATTCTCGTCATGCTCGGGGACATCAAGCCCCATATGCCCTTTTCAGAAATGCTCGGCAAGATCGCCATTCAGGCCGTACCGGCCAGTATCGGCGCGCTGCTCGGCCGCTCCCAGCTCGGCGGGCAGGCGGGCCAGGATGACGATGAGGATAAGAACGAAGGTGGGGGCGCGGTGCCCGACGAAATTTCCACCAGCTACGGCCGCGAGCTTTTCCTGATGGCGGTCGGCGCGCTCTTTCTCAACCTCAACGTCGCTCCGACGGAGGAGATCATCCTGATCGCCTACAAGATGACACCCTGGCACGCGCTCGTCACAATGGTTGTCTCGATCGCCATCATGCATGGGTTCGTCTATGCGGTCGCCTTCAAGGGCACTCATGACATTCCCGAGGGGACGCCCTGGTGGCACGTCTTCTTCCGCTTCACCCTGCCGGGCTACATGGTCGCCATGCTGATCAGCCTCTACGTCCTTTGGACTTTCGGCCGGCTGGACGATACCGCGCCGGCCGAGATGCTGATGTCGGCGATCGTGCTTGCCTTTCCCGGCGCGATCGGCGCCGCCGCCGCCCGCCTCATCCTGTGACGAGTGATCTCTGATGACGACAACCGCCAAAAATCGCCATACCGAAGCGCGGGAACCCCGCTTGATCGAATGGGCCACGGGCGTGGTCTCGGCAATCCTGGTTGTGGCGATGATCGGCTGGGTCGGTTACGAGGCCTGGATGGACGAAGATATGCCGCCCGAATTCTCGATCGCCATCACCGCGAGAACGCAGGTCGAGGGCGGTTACCGCGTCGAATTCGATATCGCCAACAAGGCGACGGTGACGGCAGCGGCGGTTACCGTGCGCGGCGAGATCCTGGATGGTGGCAATATGGTGGAAGACGCCGACGTCACCTTCGATTACGTACCCGCGGAATCCAAGTCATCCGGCGCGATCCTGTTTTCACAGGATCCGGGTGCTCGGGAGGTGAGGGTCCGGGCGGTCGGATATACCGATCCATAGGGATCGGGTCAGCCGCCGAGCGGCCGGACTATTCCGGCGCCACCGAGATATAGCGCCTGGCGATCATCCAGCAAGCCAGGGCCCAGGTCGCGCCCGCGCACCAGCCGCCGAGTACGTCGGTCGGGTAGTGGACGCCGAGATAGACCCGGCTGAAGCCGATGATGAATGTCAGGAAGATCGCCGCGCCGATCAGGAAGATGCGGGTCGAACGGTAGGGCTGGGCGCGAGACAGCAGCGCGCCGAGCGTCAGATAGGTTACAGCCGAGAGCATCGCGTGGCCGCTCGGGAAGCTTAAATCGTTCACCTCGACCAGATGCGGCACGATATCGGGCCTCGGTCGCGCCACGCCGAGTTTCAGCAGCGAACTCAGGAGCCAGCCGCCGGCAATCGACAGGAACATGAAGAGCGCGATCGCCCTCTGCCGCGACAGCAGCAGGAAGGCGGTTCCCATCACGGTCATCAGGGTCAGAACGGTGATGCCGCCGAGCGCGGTGATGTCGCCCATCGCATGATGCACCCAGTAGGGTCCGAGCGGCGTTGCGAGGTCGGTGGCGTCACGCAGGGCAAGCAGGACTTTCTCGTCGAAGGCATGCGTCTCGCCTTCCAGCACTTCGTCGGTCAGCCTGAAGAAGACGAAAAGCCCGCCAGCCAGAAACGCGACCATCATCAAGCCGATCGGCTCGAACGTCATGATCCTTTCGACCACTCTTCGTGTCACGCGTTGATGGAATGCCATCAAAACTCCTTACTCGATCTCAGTTCACGATGGATCGCATCGCGCGGAGCGACCGATCCACAGAAGGCGGCTGGACGATCCTGTAGCGGGCCTCGATCAATCCATAGAGACCGAAGGCGAAAAGTCCGACCGCCGCCAATCCGTAGAGGATAGCCCCGAAGGGAAGCTGACGCACCCAGGCGAGCGCATCCGCCATGCCGCCGGCCTGCTTCGGATCGACAGCGAAGGCTGCGTAGATGAAGAAACCGCCAATAATGAGGAATATGACGCCGCGCGCGAGCAGCCCGTAGGTGCAGATGCCGTTGAGGATGGTTCGATGCTCGAATCCGCTTTCGAAAAAGCGGAGATACCCGCGTTTCACGCCCTTGAACGCCTGGGCGCAGCCGGCGCCGACGATCGCCAGACCGACGCCTGCGACGAGGTAGCGTCCGAACGGTTGCTGCATCAGCCAGGCGATCCAGCTTTCGCGCCCGCCGGACGATCCTGCGCCGACGCTCAGATGCAGCGCCTGCCCCACTGCATAGAAGGCGAGACCGGTATAGGTCGCGGCGCTGACGAGAAGACCTGCCCTGACCAGATATCCCTTGGCATCGTTTTCATGCCGGTCGGTGTTGAGGATCGATTGCGCTATCCGCCAGAGCACGAAGCCGACCAGGCCCATGCCGATCACGCCGAGCCAGATCTGGCCGAAAGGCTGCTCGAGCACGATCTGCAGCGCGGATTTCGAATCGGGCCGCCCGCCGCCAAAGGTCGACAGCGACGCCAGGCCGGCAATCAGGACGTATACGATGCCTCTTGCCGCATAACCCGACCGCGCCAGCCATTCCAGTTTCCTGTCCTTGTCCATTCCGATCTCCTCGAAGGATCGACAGGAACGTGCCTGGATGGTCGCGGTTCCGGCTGGGTCGTGTGCCGCGGCATCAGCCGGTCACCTCAATACGGCAACCCCACGTAATTTTCCGCAAGCGCTGTCGAGGCCGCCTTCGAGCCGACCAGATAGTCGAGTTCTGCTTCCTGGATCTTCTGGCCGAATTCGCCCGTATCCGGGAAACGGTGCATCATGGTTGTCATCGACCAGGAGAAGCGCACCGCCCGCCAGACGCGCTTCAGCGCCCGGGACGAATAGGCATCGATTCCGGCTGCGGATTTTTCCGCGTAATATTCCTGCAGGCCCTCGAAGAGATAGTGGACGTCGCTTGCGGCGAGGTTCAGCCCCTTGGCGCCCGTCGGCGGCACGATATGCGCCGCGTCGCCGACCAGGAACAGCCTGCCGAAGCGCATCGGTTCGGCGACGAAGGAGCGGAGCGGCGCGATCGATTTTTCGAAGGACGGGCCGGTCACCATGCGTTCGGCATGGTCGGCGGGCAGGCGGCGGCGCAATTCGTCGAAGAAACGCTCGTCCGACCAGTCCTCGATCTTTTCATCGAGCGGGCACTGGATGTAATAGCGGCTGCGGGTCTGCGACCGCATCGAGCAGAGCGCGAAACCGCGCGGATGGTTGGCATAGATCAGCTCGTGGCTGACCGGCGGCACATCGGCCAGGATGCCGAGCCAGCCGAACGGATAGACCCGCTCGTAAGTCTCGAGCGCGCTTTCCGGCACGGATCTGCGGCTGACGCCGTGAAAGCCGTCGCAGCCGGCGATGAAATCGCAATCGATCCGGTGGGTGACGCCGTCCTTCTCGTAGGTCACATAGGGCTTTGCGCCGTCGAAATCATGCGGGACGACATTGCCCGCATCATAGACCGTCACGCCGCCGGACGCTTCGCGCCTGTCCATCAGATCATGGGTAAGCTCCGTCTGGCCGTAGACGGTGACGCGCTTGCCCGTCAGGCCGAAGAGGTCGATACGATGATCCCGGCCGTCGAAGGCAAGCGAAAAACCGTCATGCGGCAGGCCTTCCTTGTGCATGCGGGCACCGGCTCCGGCGCGATCGAGCATGCCGACCATGCCTTCTTCCAGCACGCCGGCCCGCACGCGGCCGAGGATGTATTCCTTGCCCACCCGATCAAGGATGACATTGTCGATGCCCGCATTGGTGAGCAATTGGCCGAGCAGCAGGCCGGAGGGGCCTGAACCGATGATGGCGACTTTGGTGCGCATGAAATCCTCCCAAGATTTGTCTCATGGTAAGCGCGCAACCGGGACGGCAAACAATGGACATTTCATGCAATTCATAGGACAAAACGAACATCGGCCCTTCCGGAGCATGTCATGCGTTCGCCAGTCCCCACTTACGACCTCTATGGCGAAAGCCGAGCCGGACGGCCGGATTTCTGGCTGCATTGCGAAACGATCGCCTCCCGGAGCAGCACGCATCATTGGGAGATCGGCCTGCATCGTCACGAGAGTTTCCAGCAGTTCCTGTACATTCGGAACGGATCGGGCGATGCCATCCTATCCGGAACGACGGTGGCGCTGACGCCGCCCTGCGTGGTGGCGGTGCCGCCGGGTGTCAGCCATGGTTTTCGGTTTTCGCGCGATATCGATGGGCTGGTGATCACGTTGGTGGCCGAGCGGCTGCGGCTGACGGCAGGGCTCGCCAAACGGCCCGGCGACTGGCTGTCGTACCCGCGAATGATCCCGATTCCTGCCGGCGACGATGTCGGTTATCTCGATCAAACCTTTTCGCGGCTGTTTGCTGAATTCGAGGCGCGGCGGGTGGGCCGCAACGATCTGATCGAGGCGCTTCTGACGGCATCGATCCTGATCCTCGCGCGAGCGGTGCAGCCGGATGCAGCCGGCGGGGCCGGGGATGCGAAACTTGCCCGCGTCGAGGCGCTGAAGGAGCTGATCGGCCTGCATTTTCGCGAGCAGCTTGCGGCGGAAGCCTATGCGAAACTGCTCAACCTCTCGCCGACACATCTGAACCGCGTTGTGCGGGAAGTGACCGGAATGAGTATCCACGACCTGATCATGGCGCGGGTCATGGACGAGGCGCGGCGGGCACTGGTTTTCACGACGGCGAGCGTGCAGGCGGTGGCCGACGGGCTGGGCTTTGCCGACGCCGCCTACTTTGCCCGCTCGTTCCGCAAACGGACCGGCCAGACGCCGCGCCAATACCGGGAAGCGGAGCGGGAAAGACTGGCGCAGGTCGAGGCCGGATAGGATCGGCTCACGCTTGGAACAATTCGGTGATAATTCGTGTGCGGCAGTCTTTGGATCATTCTTCCGCCACATGCGTTTCCCAACGCTGCCAAACCCGCTCGCATGAGTCTCACCAAGGGCGGCTGAAGAATTAAAGGAGTACAGGGATGAAGAAGATTGTTGCCGTGGCGCTCGCCGCTCTGCCGGTCGTAACCAGCGCCGGAGCCGCCTTTTCCGCCGACATGATCACTCGCCGGGACCGCGTTCCGGTCTATGAGGAGCAGGATCAGCGCGGCGGCGTTCGCATCGGCTATCTCGACTGCTCGATCGGCGGCGGTGTCGGATACGTGCTCGGTTCCGCCAAGGAAGCCGACTGCGTCTTCACCACCGCGATCGGCAGCGAGCCGATCGACCGTTATACCGGTGTGATGCGCAAGATGGGCGTCGACCTCGGCTTTACCACCCGCTCGCGGCTGATCTGGGCGGTCTTCGCACCGACCGCCGGCTATCATCACGGTTCGCTCGGCGGCCTTTACCAGGGGGCAACCGCCGAGGCCACCGTCGGCGCCGGCATCGGCGCCAACATCCTGGTCGGCGGCACCGCCGGCTCGATCCACCTGCAGACGGTGAGCGTCACCGGCCAGCTCGGTCTCAACCTCGCTGCGACCGGCACCTCGGTCACGCTGACGCCCGCGGGCTAAGGCTTTACTCGGCTCTCTGCCGCTGATTCAGCGGCAGGGAGCCTCGCAGGCGGGTAGGTCTCTATTCAAGTACATCGTGCTTTCCGAGCCAGTACTCTCCGTCCACCGGAGCGCCGGTCCAATCCCAATGCCAAGCGGCTCGGTTAGGGTGATGACGACTTTGGCGAGGAACTGCGCCGAGGGCGTTAAAAAATCTGGCGTAACCAATTTCAAGATATTCGCTGTGATTTTCCCGGAAGACTATCTGCCTGCAGTTCAGATTGTACCGAAGGCAGTCGCGGAAAGCGAAAGCCATTGCTCGTCCTGCTGACAGGCCCTCTATCTTCAGTCCGCGATTTTCTTTCCAGGTCGCGAAGTGCAGGACATACATTACTTTATGTTTGGCATCATATTCCGTCAGATCAATATGCCCCAATTCTCTGCTTCCCCAACAAGCATCGAAGCCGAAATCCCGATCGCCGCCGGCAATCGCTCGCCAGTTCAGTTCCCGGCGGTGGCGTTTGAAAAAAATACCAGTCAAACCCGCATATCTCCAAATTCGGGGTGTCTTTCTCGGTTCAGACAGCCGGCTCATTGGATAGGGAAGGTCCGTTAAGCAACCGTCACCCAGTGGTACCATTTACGTCCTGATGTTCTCGCGGGCTGCGAAAGCATAGGTGGAGGTTTGGGAATCCGACAGTGCAGCGCTCCTGTTCCAACCATCCCCTTGCGCGCCGCCCATCATATTCATACCTTAAAGGAGCGGTATGGTCCGGTTCTGCAGACCCTTGCGGGGTTCGGACCGCGTATTGCCTCATCAGGATTTGCATCATGGATATCGAGAAAATTTTGCGGTCGGTCGTGGCCGTGCGTGCTTCCATTCCGGACAACGCCTTTACGGCAGGTACCCTCGGCACCCGCCGGGAGGGAAGCGGCGTGGTGATCCGCGAAAACGGGCTTGTCCTGACGATCGGTTACCTGATCACCGAAGCGGAAGACGTCTGGCTGACATGCCAGGATGGCCGCGTCGTGCCGGCCCATGCGCTTGCCTATGACCAGGAAAGCGGCTTCGGTCTAGTCCAGGCCATGGCACCGCTCGATCTGCCGGCGCTTCAGATCGGGGATTCCGCGACAGCCACACTCGGCGACCCTGTCATTCTTGCGGATGGCGAGGGCGAATATGTGCGCGGCAACATCGTCGCCAAGCAGGAATTCGCCGGATACTGGGAATATCTGCTGGACGAGGCGATCTTCATCGCGCCAGCCCATCCTTCCTGGGGTGGGGCGGCGCTGATCGATACGGAAGGCAAGCTGCTCGGCGTCGGGTCTCTGCGTCTGCAGATGAGCAAGGGGGGCGAGATCGCCGACATCAACATGGTCGTGCCGGTCAATCTCCTGAAGCCGATCCTCGACGACCTCCTCAATCGCGGCGAGTTCAATCGTCGGCCGCGCCCGTGGCTTGGCGCCATGTCAGCCGAAAGCAATGGCGAAGTGGTCGTGATGAGCGTCACCGAAAACGGCCCGGCTGCCCAGGCTGGCCTCAAGCGGGGCGACGTGATTTCGGAAATCCGCGACGGCGAAGTCGACGGGCTTGCGGACTTCTACCGCAAGATCTGGGACAGCGGTCCGCCAGGCGCGGAAATCCCGATGCGGATACTTCGCGACGGCCGCGAGGCCTGGCTTCGGGTAAAGTCCGCCGACCGGAACGACTTTCTGCGCAAACCGCAGCTGCAGTGATCGTGGTAATCCGCTCGGAAGCGGGCCGCAAGCTCGCTTCCGTTGGCTACCGCACCAGAATAGCCCGGAAGTCGTTGACATTGGTGCCAGTCGGCCCCGTCTCGAAAACGTCGCCAATCGCGGAAAATCCCGAAAAGCTGTCATTCCCGTCGAGAAGCTTGCGTCCATCCAAACCGGCAGTTCGCAGGCGCCTTGCCGTCGTGCCGTCGGCGAACGCGCCGGCATTGGTTTCGGAGCCGTCGATCCCGTCCGTATCGGCGGCGAGCGCGGTGATCTCGTAGCCATCGATCGCCAACGCCAGGGCGAGCGCGAACTCGCCGTTGCGTCCGCCCTTGCCGCCCTTGTTGCGCAGCGTCACGGTCGTCTCGCCACCCGACAACAGCACCGCCGGCCTGGCGAACGGCCGGTCGCGGAGTGCCACCTCGCGCGCCAGGGCTGCATGCACCAGGGCGACATCGCGGGCTTCTCCCTCCACAGAATCGGAGAGGATGTAAGGCGTCACGCCCCAGGCGCGGGCAACTTCGGCGGCCGCTTCCAGCGACACGCCGGCGGAGGCGATGACGAAATGCTCGTGACGCGCAAAGACCGGATCGTCCGGCCTCGGCGCATCCGCGGCCGGCGAGTTCAGATGCGCCATCATCGCAGCCGGCAGGCTCAGCTTGTATTGATCGACGATGGCGAGCGCATCCTGGCGCGTCGTGCCGTCCGGAATGGTCGGCCCCGAGGCGACGAATGCCGGGTTGTCGCCGGGAATGTCGGAGACGATCAGGCTGACGACGCGGGCCTTGGTGGCAGCTGCCAGCCGGCCACCCTTGATGGTCGACAGATGTTTGCGCACGACGTTCATAGCCGAGATCGGCGCGCCCGAGGCAAGCAGCGCCTCGTTCAAGGCGATCTCGTCTTCGAGCGTCAGGCCTTCCGGCGGCGCGGGAAGCAGCGCCGATCCGCCGCCGCAGACGAGTGCGATGACGAGGTCGTCTGCGGACAGGCCGGAAATCGTCTCGACCAGCCGTTTTGCGCCGGCAAGGCCCGCCGCATCGGGCACCGGATGGGATGCTTCCAGGATCTCGATCGACCTCGTCTCGCAACCATAACCGTAGCGGGTCACGACCACGCCGGTCAGCGATCCGGTCCAGACGCTCTCGAGCGCTGCCGCCATCTGGGCTGCGCCCTTGCCGGCGCCGATGACGACGGTTCGCCCGTTGGTCGGCGGGGCCGGCAGGTGTTTCACGATGCCGGTCAAAGGATCGGCGGCCTTCACGGCGGCGGCAAACAGCGCCTTCAGCAGGTCCCGGTCGGTCATCGCGTCTCTCCTCTTCTCCTCATGCGCGCCCTTTCGATCACGGCAGTCAACAGCCGTCAACCTGGCTTGATCGCGCCTGAGCGTCACGCGCGGAACAAAGCGAGCGAGTGTCGGTTGTCCCATGGGCTCACCAAAACAAAGGAGCGGAATATGGCTGAACATCTGAAAGAAGCCGGTTACCCAGGCCAGATCGACATCGGCGGCGACAGGTCGCCCGTGACTTACAAATTGAAGGCCCGCAAAGAGGATGACGGCGCGTTCCATGTGGCCGTGAGCCTTAGCGCCCCGCGCGACTGGCTGCTCAAGCACGGTTTCCGCAAGGAGGCCACGCTTGTGCGCCAGGGCGGGGCCGAGATGGCCGTGCATTTCGAGGAAACGCTGAATGTCGCCGACAATATCTCGGTGACGCTGCGCGCCGACGACGCGGTGATCGCCTCGATGGACGAACTTCGCCGCACGTTTCCGGAGCTGCGGCCGACCTAAGTCGTCGGCCGCTATTTGCGCGCGAGAACCGCAACGTATATTCGCTGTCCCGGCCGCTTGTTCGGCCGGGCGTTGTTTTGGCGGTTTGGGGCGGCGAGACTTGGAGAGGCTGGAAGAGAAAACGGCGGCGCGGTCCTGTGGTACCTGTACACTCTGTTGCCGGCTTCCCGAGATCGCAACACTGGACAAGCCGGCCGATACCTGGTGCCGGCATTGTACGGAAGGAGAAGGCTGCGCGATCTATGCCGGCCGTCCCAAGCTCTGCCGGGATTTTCTCTGTCGGTGGATGACGGATCTCGATGTTTCCGAGGCCTGGCGGCCGTTGCAATCGAAAATGCTCGTCTATGAACAGGGGCCGCAGCTGACGGTGCTGGTCGACCCGGATCATCCCGACGCTTGGAAACAGAAGCCGTATTTTTCCGACCTGCAGATCTGGGCCGCGGCCGCCGAGGCGCGGGGCGGCTATCTCATTCTTTTCTGCGGCGACAGCGTCGTGAAAATAGAACCTGGCGTCACCGCGCCGGCATGATTTCCGCAGCGGCCTGGCGGATGGTTTGCATCAGGATCGACAGAGGCGTGGAGGGATTGGCGTCGGCGCGGATGGTGAGGCCGACCGGGCCGCGGGTCTCGCTGGTGTCGATCGGCAGCGTTGCCAGAACCCCGTCCTCGATGTCGGACGCGACCACTCCGGCGGAGATGATCCAGATCGCATCGCTCGACCGAACGAAGGCGCGGCCGAAGGCGTCCGAGACGGTTTCCACCTGGGTCGGCAGGCTGGCGACGCCGTTGGCGATCAGGAATTGCTCGACCGAAGGCCGAATGATCGAGCCGCGTGTCGGCATCAGCACCGGATAGTCGGCGAAACCGTCGAAGATCGATCGCCCGGCGTCGAGCAGCGGGTGGCCGGCGCGAACGGTGAACACGACCTGTTCCGAATAAAGATGTTCGAAGGAGAGACCGGTCATCTTTTCCGGCGAGGCGAGGCGGCCGACCACCAGATCAAGGTCGCCGATCCGGAGCTGTTCCATCAAAACGGCATTATCTCCCGTCACGATCTTGACCCGGCTGCCGGTTTTCTCGGTGAGGAACATCGTCATGGCGCGGGGCATGATACGGGTCGAAACGGTCGGCAGCGCACCGATCCGGACCGGTGGCGCGGAATCGAAAAGCTCCTGCGAGACGGAATCCATGCCCTGGCGGAGCGCCGTGAGCGCCGCGCCCGCATGGCGCAGGAACACCTCGCCGTAGCGGGTGATACGAATGCCGCGGCCGTCGCGCTCGAAAACGGCCACGCCAAGCGCTTCCTCGAGTTCGCGGATGGTCTTGGTGACGGCCGGCTGGCTGACATGCAGAATTTCGGCGGCCTTGACCACGCTTTTTTGCCGAGCAACCTCGACGAATGTATGCAGATGCCGAAACTTGACTCGGGAATTGATCAAGATCAAATAACCATGGGGTTAGGGGATAATGCTGAAATATCATTTTACCTAACCGAAAACTAGTGCAATCTATCAAGGCGAGAGGAGGCGCGGATGCAGTTTGTACACATCAATGACATCGTGATCCATTACGACGTCCAGCGCGCCGGTGACGACAAGCCTGTCATTGTCTTCATCAATTCGCTCGGGACCGACAGTCGCATCTGGCATCATGAACTGCCGAAGTTGTCCGGGGACTACACGATCCTCACCTACGACAAGCGCGGCCATGGATTGTCCGGCCTCGGCAACCCGCCCTATTCGATCGCCGACCATGTGGCGGATCTCGCCGGACTGCTCGACCACTTGCAGCTCAGTCAGGTTGTCGTCTGCGGCCTTTCGGTGGGAGGGCTGATCGCCCAGGGTCTCTACGCATTGCGTCCCGATCTGGTGAAGGCGCTGATCCTGTCCAACACCGCTCACAAGATCGGTACGGCCGAGATGTGGGCGGCGCGCATCGCCGCCGTCGAGAAGGATGGCATCGGCAGCATTCTGGACGCCATCATGCAGCGCTGGTTTACCGAACCCTTCCGCAGGCCGGAGAATGCCGCTTACGAAGCCTATTGCAACATGCTCGTGCGCCAGCCGACCTTCGGCTACAGCGGCACCTGCGCCGCGATACGCGATGCGGATTTCACCGAGGCTGCGAAGAGGATCGCCGTGCCGGCGCTTTGCATCGTCGGCCGTGAGGACGGCTCGACGCCGCCCGAGATCGTCAAGTCGCTCGCCGACCTCATCCCCGGCGCGCGTTACGAAATTATCGAGGGCGCCGCGCATATCCCCTGCGTCGAGGCGCCTGCCGCCCATGCCGCGCTGATCCGCGGCTTCATCGAACAACTCGAGGAATAGACATGGCCGAGAATTCCGCGCCGTCGGAACGTTACGTCCAAGGCATGAAGACCCGCCGCTCCGTGCTGGGCGATGCCCATGTGGACCGCGCCCAGGCAAACCAGACGCCGTTCGACCGACCCTTCCAGGAGATGATCACCGAGGGCGCCTGGGGGACGGTCTGGTCGCGCCCGAACTGGAGCAAGCGCGAACGCTCGATGGTGACGATCGCGCTTCTGGCGGCGCTCGGCCATCACGACGAAGTCGCCATGCATATCCGCGCAACCGCCAATACGGGTGCGACAAAGGACGATATCTGCGAAGCCCTGATGCATGTGGCAATCTACGCCGGCGTTCCGGCTGCCAACCATGCCTTCAAGATCGCCAAAGCCACCTATGCCGAAATGGACGCGGACAAGGCCGCGGGAGAGCAAAGATGAAGAACACACCCCCAGAAACGACACCCTTCTTCGCCCGTGACAGGGAATGGCATCCGCCGGCGTTCACGCCGGGCTACAAGACCTCCGTGCTGCGTTCGCCCCAACGCGCCCTGATTTCGCTGGAAGGCACCAAGAGCGAGATCACCGGCCCGGTCTTCGGCCATAACATCATCGGCGAGTTCGACAACGATCTGATCGTCAATTATGCCAAGCCCGGCGAGATGGCGCTCGGCGAGCGCATCATCGTCTACGGTCGCGTCATCGACGAGCGCGGCGTCGGCGTACCGGGTGCACTTGTCGAATTCTGGCAGGCCAATGCCGGTGGCCGTTATCGCCACAAGAAGGAAACCTATCTCGCGCCTCTCGACCCGAATTTCGGCGGCTTCGGCCGCACGATCACCGACGAGAACGGCGGTTATGCCTTCAAGACGATCAAGCCCGGCCCGTATCCGTGGCCGAACGGCGTCAACGACTGGCGCCCCGCGCATATCCACTTCTCGGTCTTCGGCCATGGTTTTGCCCAGCGCCTGATCACCCAGATGTATTTCGAGGGCGATCCGATGATCTGGATTTGTCCCATCGTGAAGACCATTCCGGACGAGAACGCCATCAAGGGCCTGATCGCCGCGCTCGACATGCAGAACACCATCCCGCACGACATGCGGGCCTATAAATTCGATATCGTCCTGCGCGGTCGTCGCTCGACATTCTTCGAGAACCGTAAAGAGGGCAACTGAGATGGTCCAGCCGCTCACCTACTTCAAGGAATCCGCCTCGCAGACCGCGGGTCCCTACGTCCATATCGGCTGCACGCCGAATTTCTCCGGCATTACCGGCGTCTACGACACCGACCTCGGCTCCGGCTCGATGGTCAACGATCAGACGCGCGGCGAGCGCATCACCATCCGCGGCTTCATCTATGACGGCGCGATGACCCCGCTCAAGGACGCGATGATCGAGATCTGGCAGGCGGATGCCGACGGCTATTACAACAGCCCGTCGGAAACCCGCGGCAAGGCCGACCCGAATTTCTTCGGCTGGGCCCGTCAGCCCGGCGATATGGCGACCGGCGAATTCGCCTTCGAAACGATCAAGCCCGGCAAGGTGCCTTTCCGCGACGGCCGGCTGATGGCGCCCCATGTCACCTTCTGGGTCGTCGCCCGCGGCATCAACCTCGGCCTCAACACCCGCATGTACTTCTCTGACGAGGAAGAGGCCAATGCGGCGGATCCGATCCTGTCGCGCATCGAGCACCGGGTTCGCGTTCCCACCCTGATCGGCAAGCGTGAGGGTAATACCGTCACCTTCAACATCTATCTTCAGGGCGAAAATGAAACCATATTCTTCGATATCTGATATCGGGAATTCAGGATCCGCCCGGGAGTAGACATGAGCGTTTCGGCTTTCGAGCATCCATTTCTGTCCGGTCTCGTCGGTGACGACGAGACCGGACAACTGTTTTCGGTGAAAGCCGAGATCGATGCCATGCTGGCTTTCGAAACCGGACTTGCCAAGGCTGAAGCCGCCTGCGGCATCATCCCGGCCGAGGCGGCGGAGCGCATTGCAGCCGCCTTGCATGCCTTTGAACCCGACATGGATGGACTGAAAAAGGGCACCGGGCGTGACGGCGTGGTGGTGGCTGAACTCGTCAGGCAGCTTCGCGATGCCGTCAATCAGCAGGCAGGCGGCGGCGAGGCGGCAAGACACGTGCATTTTGGCGCGACCAGCCAGGACGTCATCGACACGGCGCTGGTCATCCGTCTGAAACAGGCCTCCATTCTTTTCATCGAGCGGCTTGCCGCCTTGGAAAAGGCTTTCGATGACATCGATCAGGCATTCGGCACGCGAGCGCTGATGGGCCGCACCCGCATGCAGGCGGCGATTCCAATTACCGTTTCCGACCGTATCCTCGCCTGGAAGGAGCCGTTGACCCGGCATCGCCAGCGGCTGGATACGTTCTCGGAGACCGGCTTTGCCGTGCAGTTCGGCGGGGCTGCCGGCAGTCTCGAGAAATTCGGCGACAAGGCCGGCGAGGTGCGCAAGGCGCTCGCCTGGGAACTGTTCCTTGCCGATGCGCCGCAATGGCAGAGCCAGCGCGACCGGCTGGCCGAGTTCGCAAACATAATCGCACTGATCTCCGGTTCGCTCGGCAAGATCGGCCAGGATGTGGCGCTGCTCGCGTTGATGGGCGGCGAGATGGAACTTGCCGGCGGCGGTGGTTCCTCCGCCATGGCCCACAAGCAGAACCCGGTGGCGGCCGAAGTGCTGGTATCGCTCGCGCGCTTCAACGCGGTGCAGCTGTCCGGCATGCAGCAATCCATGGTCCACGAACAGGAGCGCTCCGGCGCTGCCTGGACGCTCGAATGGCTGATCCTGCCCTCCATGGTGATGGCAACCGGCGCCGCACTGCGGCTTGCCGCGGAACTGACCGGCAATGTGAGATCGCTTGGCAAGGACGAACAGCGACCTTAAACCCGCGCAAAGGCAAGGGAGAGGCTGAATGGCCGCGGATGTTCGGCAGGGACTTTGGGATTTCGCATTGCGTCTCTATGGCGCTCCGGGCGTTAGCGATGCCTGTCTGGTCCTTCAGGATGAAAGCGGCGTCGATGTCCCGGTTCTGCTGTTTTCCGCCTGGCTCGCCAGGAATGCCGTCGCGCTTTCGCCGTCCGATATCGCCCGCATCGACGGCCTCGTCCAGGATTGGCGCAACGAGGTGGTGATACCGCTGCGCGCCATACGTCGGCGGCTGAAGAAAGGACCGCATCCGGCGCCGACCGACGAGACGGAGACGCTGCGCAATGGCGTTAAGAGTGTCGAGCTCAATTCGGAAAAGATCGAGCTGGCGATATTGGAAGCCGAAGGGCAGGCATTGATGGACGCCGGCACATTAACCGGCGAGGCGACCGGCAATCTCAGAGCCGTCGTTGAGTTTTTCCGCGGAGCCGAGCCGGACAGGAAGGCTGCCGCGGCGCTTGCCGCGATCGAAAACGCGTTCTCAGCCCTTTAGTCCAGGCTCTGTTTCAAGGCGTAAAGTCAGGGCTGGCCCGGCGAGCCAGGGCCGTCTTTCCAGCGTTTGACCATCGGCAGATGAATGTCGAAAAGGTCGAGCGCGCGGCCGACCGTCTGGGTCACCATTTCGTCCAGCGTTTTCGGCTTCGAATAGAAGGCCGGCACCGGTGGCATGACGATCGCGCCGTTGCGCGTCGCCTGATCCATCAGCGCGATATGCCCGGCATGCAGCGGTGTTTCCCGGAACAGCAGCACCACGCGACGACGCTCCTTCAGGCAGACGTCGGCGGCGCGCACGATCAGTTCGTCATTGTAGCAATTGGCGATGCCGCTCAGCGTCTTCACCGAGCAGGGCGCCACAAGCATGCCGGCGGTTCTGAAGGATCCGGATGAGATTGCCGCGCCGATATCCTTGTAATTATAAAGTACGTCCGCGAGGCCCTTGATCTCCTCGGCGCTCATCTCGATCTCGTCGGTCGCTGTGCGGAAGGCGGAGGGGGAGATCACCGCATGGGTCTCGACATCCTCGACCTGCTTCAAAAGCTGCAGGGCGCGAACGCCATAAATGACGCCGGAAGCTCCGGTGATGGCGATGATGATGCGGCGCATTGGACTTCCCTCACCGATTATAGCGACGACTTACCGTCGCTTTGGCAAGGACGCAACGCTTGGGCTGCCGAATTTCTCACATATTGAGATCGGTGAGGCGTCGCTCTCCGGCGCTTTCAGTCTTTCGGGCCTGCGGTTTTTGGTGGGGCGCTGTTCGGAAATGAAGGCATGCCCTCCGGAACGGATGACACGCGGCGAGATGCCGGTATCATAAGCTGACATGCATGGCGGCCTGCGACATGTCCCTGGGCCGGCCTTGAATTATGGATTTGAAGAGGAGGGACCCATGTCCCGTGTCACCATCACCGTCAACGGTACGCCGCAGACGCGCGACATCGAAGACCGGACGCTGCTCGTGCAGTTCATCCGCGAACATCTCGGCCTCACCGGCACCCATATCGGTTGCGACACTACCCAGTGCGGCGCCTGCACGATCCATCTCGACGGCGAGGCCGTGAAGAGCTGTACGATCCTGGCCGTCGCCGCCGACGGCTCCCGTGTGATGACGATCGAAGGCCTCGCCGAAGGCAGCAGGCTGCATGACGTTCAGCAGGCTTTCCACGAACATCACGGCCTGCAGTGCGGCTATTGCACGCCCGGCATGATCATGGCCTCGGTCGATATGATCCGCCGTCATGACGGCATGCTCGACGAGCGCACGGTGCGCCATGAGCTCGAAGGCAATCTCTGCCGCTGCACCGGCTACCACAACATCGTCAAGGCGGTGCTGGACGCAGCCGAGAAGCATCGCGCGGCCCATGCCGTCGCGGCCGAATAAGAGGGGAGGATCACGCCATGTACGCAACGACCTACCACAAACCGAAGACCCTCGCCGAAGCCGTCGAGCTCTACGAGAATTCCGACGAGCCCTCCTACCTTTCCGGCGGCCATACGCTGATCCCGACGCTCAAGAGCCGGCTTGCTGCACCTGCGCATCTGATCGACGTGCGCAACATCCCGGAGCTTTCGGGCATCGAGGTGACCGCCGACAAGGTGATCATCGGCTCGGCTACCAAGCATGCAGCAGTTGCCGCTTCCAAGGAGATCAGGGCTGCCATCCCGGCCCTTTCAGGGCTTGCCGGTTCGATCGGCGACGTTCAGGTGCGCCACATGGGCACGATCGGCGGCTCGACCGCCAACAACGACCCGGCCGCCGATTATCCAGCGGCCGTGCTGTCGCTCGACGCGATCGTCCATACCGACCGTCGCGAAATCCCGGCCGACGAATATTTCCAGGGCCTTTATACGACCGCGCTGGAGCCCGGCGAAATCCTGGTTCGCGTCGAATTCAAAATCCCGGACATTGCCGGCTACGCGAAATTCCGCAATCCGGCCTCGCGTTATTCGATGGCGGCCGCTTTTGTCTCCAGGCACCGCGACGGCCATGTTCGCGTCGCGATCACCGGCGCCGGCAACGAGGGCGTGTTCCGCTGGATCGAGGCCGAAGAGCTGCTGACCGAAAACTTTTCCGCCGAGGCGCTGGAAGGCCTCACCATCGATTCCTCGGGGATGATGGGCGACATCCACGCCCCGGCCGATTACCGGGCTCATCTGGTGGCGGTCATGACCCGCCGCGCGGTGCAGAACCTCGGCGGGACACATATCCTCTAGGGTGTTGTCTCCTCGGGGATCGAATGGCCGGCGGGGATGACTCGCCGGCTTTTGCTTGCAAGGTCCGTCAGCTTATCACCCAGGCCAAGCATTCTGTCTCGCGCTTGCAGGGGAAGCCTTGCGCGGTTGGCAGTGCATCCACGACAGGGAGCCTTCAGAAATCCTCGGAGGTGCCGAATGTTGCTGCTATGCGGCCAAGCACGGCAATGAGCACGGCCTTGCCTTCGCCGGCGATCTCGTCGAGGCGGAGCTCGTGGACAACAGCGATCGCGTGCAGCCGCTCCTGCATCTGGCGACCCTCTTCGGTGAGCCTGACGCTGTAGCTGCGCTGGTCATCCGGGTTCCAGCGGCGCTCGATCAGCCCGCGATTGGAAAGCGCCTTGAGACTGGAGGTCAGCGTCGAGCGGTCGCGGCCGCAGGTGCGGCTGAGTTCGGAGGGCGTCATGCTTTCACGCTCCGCAAGCACCGTCAGAAGCGCATACCAGCCGGGCTTGAGATCCTCCTTTCCCGCGGCCTTGGCAAACCCCTGGAACGACGTTTCCTGCGCCACGCGCAGATGATAGCCGATAAGATTCTGGAACAGGGCTGGAACGGACATTCCGCCGTCTGCAGGCGTCACCAGCATGTTCCGATCCATCGATGACTCTGCTACCATCTCCCCTTCCTCCCATGTTAAAAGCTAATAGAAGTGGGGGGAGGCGGCAAGATAGTTTGATATCAAATTATTTCTTGTCGTCTCGCGCTTGAATGGCATTCGCGGCCTCGATTGCAGGACGAAGGTTTCGTGGGTTGGGGCTTGGACGGCAGAATGCCGGAACGTACAGGTTCCGCAGTGCTCGAAGAGCAATCAACTTTCCGGCCTTGTATTTCATGCCCGCCTCCCACCATTCGCAATGGCACGTTGGAGGCGAGCGTTGAGTTTGACGCGTGATCAGCCTATCAGGGCCGTCACGAAGGCGACCGCATAAAAACCTATGATGATCAGGCAAGCGGCGGCCAGCAGGAGGGCTGGAATACTGTTCATGACGTCCTTTCCATGCCAGCCCCCCTTAACGCGCCGCAAGCCCGGAATATCCCTTTGAACCGGTTTACGGTCCGCAAAGGTTAACGATTTCCTGCTGTATATTAGGATTGATGAAATCAAGACGTGACGGCTTGATGCCGGGCGCGGAGCATGGTCTCTTAAGACAAAATCCTGAGCCGCGACAGGGGCTTGAGCAGTATTTTTCAGTGACGAGGGTGCCATGAGAGACTTCGAATTACCGGGCCGTTCGCTCGCCGTCGGCCGCACTGCGATGGCTGCTACCTCCCAGCCGCTGGCGACGCTCACCGCCATCGATATCCTGCGAAACGGCGGCAATGCCGTGGATGCGGCGGTTGCGGCATGCGCCGTGCAGTGTGTCGTCGAAGCCGGCTCGACCGGGATCGGCGGCGATTGTTTCGCTCTGCTTTCGCTCGGCGGCACGGACGAGATTCTGGCCTATAATGGGTCAGGCCGGGCACCGGCTGCCGCAACGGTCGAGCATCTCCGTTCGCTCGGCGTCACCAGTCTCACCCGTACCTCGCCGCATACGATCACCGTGCCGGGCGCGGTCGATGCCTGGACGCGTCTGGTCGCCGATCATGGCCGCATGAAGATGGCCGATATCCTCGCTCCTGCGATCAAGCTTGCGCGCGATGGCTACGTTCTGCCGCCACGCACGGCCCACGACCTCGCCGCCCAGGCGGAGATCCTGAAGGGTGATCCGGCCGCGCGCCGCGTCTTCCTCGTCGATGGCGAAGCGCCGCCGGCCGGCACGATCCAGTATCAGAAACAGCTCGCCGACACGCTGGAAGCCATTGGCCGGGAGGGTCGGGACGCTTTCTATCGCGGCCCGATCGCGGCCGGCATGGTGAGTTACCTCAACAGCATCGGGGCGCTTCACACGCTCGAAGATTTCGCCAATGCCGAGGGCGAATACGTGAAGCCGATCAAGACGGTCTTTCGCGGCCACGAAATCCACGAATGCCCGCCGAACGGCCAGGGCATCATCGCGCTGATGATCCTCAACATCCTGTCGCATTTTCCCGGCAAGGGCGATCCGTTGGCGCCGGAGCGGCTGCATGTCGAAGTCGAGGCGACGCGGCTGGCTTATGCGGCGCGCAACCGTTTCCTTGCCGATCCGGCCAAGGTCGACGTGCCGGTCGATTACCTGCTGTCCGATGCGCTCGCCAGGGAGCTCGCGGGCATGATCGATCCCGACACGGCGATAGAGAACCTGCCGGCCTTCGACGAAGTGCCGCATAAGGACACTATCTATCTCTCGGTCGTCGATCAGGATCGCAACGCGATCAGCTTCATCAACTCGATCTTCTTCGTTTACGGCAGCGGCCATATGGACCCGAAAAGCGGCGTGATGTTCCACAACCGAGGCTTCAGCTTCTCGCTCGATCCGGATCATCCGAACGCGATCGCGCCAGGCAAGCGGCCGATGCACACGATCATTCCCGGCATGGTGACGAAGGATGGTCGCGCGGTCATGCCGTTCGGCGTCATGGGCGGCCAGTATCAGGCCATGGGGCACGCCCATTTCCTGTCCAAGGTCTTCGACTACGGCATGGATCTGCAGAGCGCCATCGACCTGCCGCGCCTCTTCCCGCTGCCTGGCACCAACCAGGTCGAGATGGAAGCTCGGCTGCGCAACACGATCGGCCCGGAATTCACCAAACGCGGTTTTGAGGTGAAAAAGCCGGAATCGGCGATGGGCGGCGCCCAGGCGATCTGGATCGACTGGGAGACCGGTGTGCTCAAGGGCGGTTCCGACCCCCGCAAGGACGGCATGGCTCTCGGCATCTGAGCCTGCCCCCTCAATTCGATCAAGATATTTTGCGGAATATAACGCTAGTCAAAACCTCTCCATCGAGATATCCAGATGAATATCTCGTTTGTGAATTGGAGAGGAAAATCATGAACATTCATCGTCGTTCCTGGGCCAAGCTCGCGGTGGCGTCGGCGGCTGCCGCTTTCGTTGCGCTTGCCTCTTTCGCCGCTCCCGCGGCGGCGCAGGAAAAAGTCACGGTCTTTGCGGCAGCCAGCATGAAAAACGCGCTCGACAACGCCAACAAGGCCTGGGCTGTTCAAGGGGGCAAGGATGTCACCGTTTCCTATGCCGCGAGCTCGGCGCTTGCCAAGCAGATCGAAAGCGGCGCTCCGGCCGATATCTTCATTTCGGCCGATCTCGACTGGATGAAATACGTCTCCGACAAGAAGCTCGTGAAGGAAGACACCAAGTTCAACTGGCTCGGCAACCGCATCGTCCTGGTCGCCGCCAAGGACGCCGCCAAACCGGTGGATATCAGGCCGGGCTTTGATCTCGCCGGCCTGCTCAAGGGCGGCAGGCTCGCGATGGGCGAGCCCAATTCGGTTCCGGCGGGCAAATACGGCAAGGCGGCACTTGAAAAACTGGGCGCCTGGTCGGCCGTCGAGAAAAGCGTCGCCAGCGCCGAAAGCGTGCGTGCGGCGCTGGCCCTGGTTTCCCGCGGCGAAGCGCCCTACGGCATCGTCTATCAGACGGACGCGGCGGCCGACCCGGGTGTTGCCATCGTCGGCACCTTCCCGGCCGATACCCATCCGCCGATCGTCTATCCCATCGCCATCCTGTCGGAATCGAAGTCCAAGGATGCTGCCGCCTATCTCGACTATCTGAAGTCCACCAAGGCAGCTCCGTTCTTCGAGAAGGAAGGTTTCACGATCCTGAAGTAAGCGCCCTCGCTTCAACGATGCGCATCGAAACGGCCCCGGAAAGGGGCCGTTTTTGGTTTCGGGAGCAGCCGTTTCTCAAGCGGGCCGTCGTTCGCGCTCGGCCCGAATCCCTATTTCAACGGACATCACGTAGTTTTTTGTTCTCGATTCCCGAACATTCCGTTTGGAAATCGCGACCTACCGGCCACCAACGCGGATCCCTATTTCAATAACCAGAAGCAAGGCAACCTGCTTCGCCAGACTACCATAGGACGCCGGCTCCCAACGGCTCCGTTTATCAGTTGAGGAATACAAAATGAAAATCCTTCTTTCCACGTTTGCCGCAGCCATGATCGCTTCGGCTTCCTTCGCCGGCGCAGCGCTTGCAGAAGGCGATTATTATCAGGGTGCTTCCAAGGCACAGGCAACCGTCCAGACGAGCGGCAAGGTCGACAGCATCAGGACCGGCAGCATTGAACAGGCCCGCGACAACGACAGCCGCAATGGCCCGATCTTCCAGGGCCCGATCTTCCAGCATCAAAGCCGCGACAACCGTTAACCGGCGCAGCTCATTCAAGACACCGAACGTCGTCCCGCAGGCAGGTCGCAAACTTTAGCCCACGGACGAACTCTGAAAGGACGAAGACAATGAAGACTTCCATCTCCGCTATTGCCGCCATGATCGCCGCCGCTTCCTTCGCGGGTACGGCTCTTGCCGAAGGCGATTATTATGAAGGCGCATCGAAAAGCCAGGTTTCGGCGCAGGTCGACAAAGGCAATGTCGACAGCGTCCGCACCGGCAGCATCCAGGTCCGCGACAACGATCGCCAGGAAAGCCGGTCGATCTTCGGCAATACGACACGCGACAACCGTTAATTTTCAGCATGTCGGGACCAGGGCTCTGCGGCCCTAGTTCGCGAACCGTCCTGTGAATGCGATGGTGCAGGGAGAGCAGCGGTCAATCCGGCGCTCTCCCACCGCTTTTCTCCAGTACCCTCCATAACTTTCCCGCCAGGACCTAGCCATCCGACCTGTCTCGATATATCCAGGGTGATATATTGCTTGTGACCGCGGATGGGATCGGCGTTTGGACTGGCTTGTGTTGAGTGACGGGGAATGGACGGCGATCAGGCTCAGCCTGAAGGTCTCCGCCGTCGCGATGATCGTCAGCCTGCCGTTCGGAATTGCCGTCGCCTATTTGCTTGCCCGCGGAAAATTCTGGGGCAGGTCGATCCTCAACGGTATTGTCCATCTGCCGCTCATCCTGCCGCCGGTCGTCGTCGGTTTCCTGCTGCTGGTCCTGTTCGGGCGGCGCGGCGTGATCGGCGCCTTTCTCAACGAATATCTCGGGATCGTCCTTTCCTTCCGGTGGACGGGCGCAGCGCTCGCCTGCGGCGTCATGGGCTTCCCGCTGATGGTTCGCTCAATCCGGCTGTCGATCGAAGCTGTCGACCGCAGGCTGGAAGAAGCGGCCGGCACGCTCGGCGCCGGGCCTGCCTGGGTTTTTCTAACCGTGACACTGCCGCTTATCCTGCCGGGCGTCATCGCCGGCATGATCCTCGCTTTTGCGAAAGCGATGGGCGAATTCGGCGCGACGATTACCTTCGTCTCCAACATTCCCGGCGAAACACAGACGCTCTCGGCGGCGATCTACACATTCACGCAGGTGCCGGGCGGTGATGCCGGTGCGATGCGGCTGACGCTGGTCGCGATCGTCATCTCGTTTGCGGCGCTGCTTGCCTCCGAATTGATGGCCTATCTGGTCGGGAAAAGGGTTCATATCGAATGACCCTGATCGTCGAGGCGCAACAGACGCTGGGGGAGTTTGTCCTCGACGCGGGCTTTACGTCCGATGGTGGCGTGACGGCGCTGTTCGGGGCTTCCGGCTCTGGCAAGACCTCGCTTGTGCGGGTGATCGCGGGGCTTTCCAAGCCGGATCATGGGCGGCTGATGGTCGATGGGGAAGTGCTGCTCGACACCGAAAACCGCATCTTCGTGCCAAAACACAAGCGCCGTTTCGGCTACGTTTTTCAGGAGGGCCGGCTTTTCCCCCATCTCTCCGTCCGCCAGAACCTGAACTATGGCCGCTGGTTCGCGCCGAAGACCACCCGGCTCGGGAATTTCGATCATATCGTCGAGCTTCTCGGAATAGCTGCGCTGCTGGAGCGTCGGCCCGGCAAACTCTCGGGCGGGGAAAAACAGCGTGTCGCGATCGGTCGGGCGCTGCTGTCTGCCCCGCGCCTCCTTCTGATGGACGAACCGCTTGCCGCGCTCGACGACCAGCGCAAGGCGGAAATCCTGCCCTATCTCGAACGCCTGCGCGACGAGACCTCGACGCCGATCGTCTATGTCAGCCACTCTGTACCTGAAGTCGCTCGGCTCGCCGACAAGGTGGTGATGATGAAGGACGGCCGGGTCGGGGCGGTCGGCACGCCCTCCGAGGTCCTGTCGCTGCCCTCGGCCGACCGGAGGGATTCCGGAGCGGTGCTGACCGGCATGGTCGAGACGATCGACATCCCGCACCGGCTGGCAACGATCAGGCTTTCGCAGGCGCGGATCGTCGTGCCGAATGCTTGGGTCGAAGAGGGCAGAAGCGTGCGGGTACATATCCCCGAACGCGACGTCATGGTCGCCACCCGGCGGCCGGAGGGCCTGAGTGCCCTCAACATCCTTGAGGGCACGATCGCCGCGATCGAGCCGGACGGCGACGGCATGGTCCGCATCCGCATCCGCTGCGGCGAAGACATGGTGCTGGCCCGTATCACCGCGCTCTCCGTCGAACGCCTGGAACTCAAGCTCGAAAAACCGGTTTTTGCGGTGATCAAGACGGTAGCGCTGGAGCGGTAGCTTGGGTTGATCTTGAGCGGGTTGTGAACTATAGATTACACATGATCGAAGTTCGCAAGGCGGCAGCGTTCTCAAAGTGGTTCGATGAGCTTCGCGACCATACTGCCCGAATGCGTATAGTTGCGCGCATCCGCCGAATGGAAATTGGCAATCTGGGAGATGTGAAACCGGTGGGCGAGGGCGTCAGCGAGGCGCGCATCGCTTACGGGCCTGGCTATCGGCTCTATTTCGTACAACAGGGCCGTGAAATCGTCATCCTGCTTTGCGGTGGCGACAAGAGCACCCAGAGCAAGGACATCGCTTTGGCAAAACAGATGGCGAAGGAGATATGAACGTGCCTATCGAAACGACCAAATGGGATGTGCAGGATTATCTGAAGACGCCCGAAGAGCGCCTTGCCTATCTCGAAGCGGCTTTCGAAGAGGGTGATCCAAAGCTAGTCTCGATTGCTCTGGGCGATGTCGCCCGCTCCATGGGGATGACCAATGTCGCCAAGGAAGCGGGCATTACTCGCGAGGCTCTTTACAAGGCTCTGAGTGACAAAGGCGATCCGAAACTGTCCACTCTTCTGGGCGTCCTGAAGGCGCTGGGCTTGCGCGTCAGGGTCATTTCGGCCGACGAGGCGGCATAAAGCTTTTGTTTCGACTGAATTCGAACCTTCCGCAGAAATTTTGCACACGCGTACATTTTGTCACGCGGGTGTTATGAAGCGCCTCTAAACCGCTCCCTGTTGATGATCTTCAGCGCTTTCGGAACCTCTGGCTGATTGTTCGCCCGGTGTTCTGGAGGAAGCCATTTCGCTCTTCGGGGAGTAAAACCATGACTGTTCTTCCGATACTGAAATCCGCCACGCTCGCGGCGGTTCTCTTCGCCTCCACCGCGGTCTTCGCCTCAGCCAAGGATGTTACCATCTCCGTGTGGTCCGGCGGTTCCGGCCCGAACGACAACTACCGCACCGATGCGTTCGACATCGCTGCCGATATTCTCGAGCGTGAAGCCGCCATCCGCGGCGAACAGCTCAACATCATCGTCCAGAAGACGCCCTATTCGGGCTGGGAAGACTTCAAGCAGGCCCTGACGCTCGCCGCCGAAGCCAAGAAGGCTCCGAACATCGTCGCCACCGGGCATGAAGACATCGGCCCCTGGGCGCAGGCCGGCCTCATCGTTCCGGTCGAGAACTTCGTAGACCTCGATTCGTGGCCGATCAGCGACATTTATCCGAACCTGATGGAGATCACCTCCTTCAACGGCGCTGTCTACGGCATCCCGCAGGACGCCGAGTCCCGTCCGATGTTCTTCTGGAAGCCCTACATGAAGGCGATCGGTTATACCGATGCCGATATCGAGGCGCTGCCGGCCAAGGTCGAGAAGGGCGAATACACGCTCAAGAACGTTCTCGAAGACGCCAAGAAGATGCAGGAAAAGGGCCTCGTCCAGGCCGGTTACGGCTTCTATCCGCGTAACAGCAACGGCCCGGACTACTGGCAGTTCTACACGTCCTTCGGCGGCGTGATGGAAGAAGAAGGCAAGCTCGTCTTCGACAAGGCCGCGATGAAGCGCACCTACCAGTATTTCGCCGATCTCGTGAAGGCCGGCGTCACCAAGAAGAACCATATCGGCATGCCGGGCGACCAGTGGTGGAAGGAAGTCGCAACCGGCAAGGCCGGCATCTGGCACGGCGGCACCTGGCATTACGCGCGCCTGGTCAACCAGGAAGGCCTCAAGAACTTCTTCGACAACGTCCAGTTCACGCTGATCCCGGCAGGCGAAGGCGGCAAGGCCAACACGCTGACCCATCCGCTCGCCTACCTGCTGATGGCCGGCCATACCGACGAAGAAACCCGGATCGCCGCCGATCTGGTCAAGATCGCTTCCGAGCCGCGCATCAATGCGCTGCATGCGATCAAGTCGGCCCATCTCGGCATTTCGCCGTCGGAAACCAAGGTCGATCTCTATGCGGGCGACCGCTGGGCTTCGGAAGCCACCGAGCGACTGCTGCCGCATGCCAACGCCATGCCGAACAATGCCGATTTCGGCAAGTATTGGACGATCATGTGGAAGAACCTCGAAGCATCCTGGACGGGTGCCAAGACGGTCGACGCCGCGATCAACGATGCCGAAACCGAGTTGAAGTCGACGCTCGGCGCCGCGATCATCATCCGCTGATACCAAACGCCTTATCCCCTCACGCGGGGATAAGGCGCTGCCTGTCCGGGCGAAACTCCTCGCCCTGAACTGCGGGCGGCGCTCGCTCCGCCGCCCGTACCCAACCCGTATCCCAAGGCTTCCCCATGCGAACGTCGCGAACGCTCGGACTGGTGATGATCGCACCCGCGGCGATCATGATCTTCCTGTTCTTCCTGATGCCGGTCATGCTGACCGCCATCTTCGCCATGACCAATATGAGCACCGCGACCGGCATTTCCGGCGGGGCCTGGCAGGTCACGCAAGGTGCCATCAACCGGTTGAAAACCGACATGCCGGAACTTGCGAACGGCATTGCCGAACCACGTTTCGTCATCGACGAAGAGGGGCTTGCGGCCCTCGAAGGCTTGAAGCTCAAGGCGGGATTCACCACCGAACTGCGCGCCAGCCACATGGGCGAGGTCTTTCCCTCGCGGCGCGAGGCGGAGCGCGTCATCAAGGCGCTGAAGGACCGGCCCTCGACCCGCGAGGTCAAGCAGATTTCCGACCTCCTCAACCGCTCGGTTCTCAACACCCGTTTCGAGACCCGCGACGACTTGATGGCGAGCCTCAAGAAACTCGGTTTCGCCCTGACGCCCGCCGAGCAGGAAACGGTTTCCAAGGCGACCTATACCGGCTGGGTGTGGACGGCGGAAAACTTCCGGATCCTCGCCAATTCGCCTGACATGGCGCAGATCTTTCTCAATACCGCCTTCTACGTCTCGGTGACGCTGCTTCTCTTCAACGTCACCTATGCTCTCTTCCTCGCCATCACCACCCACTACATGCCGGCTTCTACCGCATCCGTCTTCCGCGCCATATGGCTGCTGCCGCGCATCACGCCGGTCGTCATCTATGTGTTGCTGTGGAAGTGGCTGACCTGGGACAGCGGCTTCATCTCGATGTTCATGGGCCAGTTCGGTTATCCGCCAAAGAATTACCTGCTCGACAGCGCCTATAACGCCTGGTTCTTCGTGATCCTGATCAATGGTTTCATCGGCGCCTCGATGGGCATGCTCGTCTTCTCGTCAGCCATCAAGGCGATCCCGCAGACGCAGTTTCACGCAAGCGAGGTGGATGGCGCCAGCCGCTGGCAGCAGGTCCGCCACATCATCCTGCCGCAGCTGCGCTGGCCGATCCTGTTCGTGACCTGCTACCAGACGCTCTCGCTGCTCGCATCGTTCAACGAAATCCTGCTCTCGACCCGCGGCGGGCCGGGGAAGGCGACGGAGGTCTGGTCTCTCGCCGCCTTCCACACCGCGCTCAACAACTATACCGGCAACCTGGAATACGGACTGGGAGCGGCGATGGCGCTGGTCCTGGTGGTGGTCGGCATCGTGCTGTCGCTCATCTACCTGCGTATCTTCCGTTACGATACGCTGATCTCCAAGCCGTTGATCGAGGATTGACCATGGCCGAAAAACCGCAAACCTCGGCGAATTTCTCAAGCGTCCCGGTGATCCTGCTGCTCAGTCTTTTCAGCCTGCCGCTGCTGGTGATGTATGCCTATCTCTTCATCGACACGATCAGCGATACGGAAGTCGGCTCGCTGATCCCGAGCGAGTTCACGCTGCGCCATTGGAGTTTCCTCTGGGAGACCAAGACCGGCAAGCCGAACATCTGGCTCGTCACGCTCAACACGTTCATCTTCGCGAGCTGCATCACCGGCGTCATCCTGACGGTGGCGTCGATGGCGGGTTACGTGCTGTCTCGCCTCAACGTGCCGGCGCGAGGATTTTTTCTCGCCGGCGTCATGGTGCTGCACGCCTTTCCGTCGGTGACGCTGATCATCGCGATCTTCATCGTGCTGCAGTGGATCGGCCTCTACAACTCGCTGATCGGGGTGATCCTGGTGAAGGCGGCGATCGACCTGCCGCTCGGCATCTGGCTGATGAAGGGTTTTTACGACACGGTGCCCTGGGAAATCGAAATGGCAGGCACTGTCGACGGTGCCTCGCGCTTCACGGTCTGGCGCCGGCTCGTGCTGCCGCAGATCAAGCCGGCGATGATGGCGCTCGGGCTCTTTTCCTTCCTCACCGGCTGGAGCGAATTCATCCTGCCGCAGGTACTGGCACCGGGCGCAAAAGTGCAGGTTCTGTCGGTCTATCTGGCGAGCCTGATCATCGACGACAACAATTTCGACTTCGGCACCTTCAAGGCAGTCGGTGTCTTTTATGTCGTGCCGGTGCTGATCCTCTACGTCTTCTTTCAAAAACATCTCATGAACATCTATGGCGGAGGCACCAAGGGCTGATGCGTATCCTGCTCGACAAGTTTTCCAAGAGTTTCGGCTCGACCAAGGTCATCGAGGACATGGAGCTCGAAGTGGGCTCCGGCGAAATGCTGGCGCTGCTCGGGCCGTCCGGCTGCGGCAAGTCGACGACGCTGTTTGCCGTCTGCGGCATCCATCGGCCGACCTCGGGCCGCATCCTGTTCGGGGACAGGGACGTCACGAACCTGCCCAGCCAGGAGCGCAATGTCGGGGTCGTCTTCCAGTCCTATGCGCTTTATCCGCATATGACGGTCGAGGAGAATATCGGCTTCCCGCTGATGGTGAAGCGGGTCGCTGCCGCCGATATCAAGAAGCAGGTCGCGGATATCGCGGCTCTTGTCCATATCGCCGATCTCCTCGGCCGTCGTCCGGCGCAGCTTTCCGGGGGGCAGCAGCAGCGCGTCGCGCTGGCTCGAGCCTTGATCCGCCGACCCGACGTGCTCCTCCTCGATGAGCCGCTTGCCAATCTCGATGCAAAACTGCGCCTCGAAATGCGCTCGGAGATCCGCCGGCTGCAGAAGGAGACGGGCATCACCGCCATCCTCGTCACTCATGACCAGGTCGAGGCGATGTCGATGTGCGACCGCATCGCCATCATGAAGTCGGGCGAGATCGTTCAGATCGCCACGCCGTCGCAGATGTATAACGATCCGCGCACCTCTTTCGTCGCGAGCTTTCTCGGCAATCCGCCGATCTCCTTCCTCAAGGGCAGGGCGGAGCAGGGGGCTTTCGTGCTCGGCGAAAATGGCCTGCGCCTGCCGCTCTCCGCACTGTCGGGCATTCCCGACGGTACCTCTTTCAGCCTTGGCGTTCGGCCTGAGCATTTCGGGACGACGGGCGGTATACCCATCGACGGCAAGGTCGTATTTGCGGAAACCCAAGGCCGCGAGAACCTCTACGATGTCGTTCTGCCGGATGGCTCGGTGCTGCGCTCGATCCAGCCTGTGCGCGACGACGTGAAGATGGGCGACAGCGTCCGCTGGAACCTCGACAGCGCCTCGGCCTTCGTTTTTGCAGAAGACGGCCGGAGATTGTAATGGAGGCTCCGATGCGCGACTTTTCCGCCTTCTTCGGCAAATTCGGCTGGCCTGAAAACAAGGGCCGGCTGCCCTTCTGCATCGGTCATCGCGGTGCGAGCGGCCATGAGCGGGAAAATACGCTCACCGCCTTTCGACGCGCCGCGGAACTTGGCGCCGAGATGTGGGAACTCGACACCCAGATGACGTCGGACGGCGTGGTCGTTGTCTCCCACGACGATCATCTGCAGCGGGTCTTCCAGCAGGATGTCCATATCTCTCTGATGACCTTTGCCGAGCTGCGCGAGGCGGTGCCGTATGTGCCGAGCTTCGCGGAAGTCGCTGCACTCGGCCGCGAGACGGGCTGCGGACTTTACGTCGAGCTGAAGCGGCCGGGCACCGGCCTGCTCTGCTGGCAACACCTGAAGGACATGAACCAGCGCTTTGCCTGCCTCGGTTCCTTCGATACCGCCCAGGTGCGCGAGCTGCGCGACATGGGCTGCGACTATCCGCTCTCGGTGCTGATCCGCGTCGGTCACGATCCGCATGCGGCAGGCGGGGCGGCGGGCGCCGACGTCCTGCATCTCTGCTGGGAAAAGGCGAGCGACACGCCGCAGGAATTCGTGACCGAGGAACTGATCGACAGGGCTTTCGCGGACGGCAAGGAAATCGTGCTCTGGCACGAGGAGCGGCCGGACGTGCTGAAGGATATCATGGCCCTGCCGGTGCTCGGCATCTGCACCGACCTGCCCGACCTGATGCGCCCCAGGGAGATGAGCGGCGTTTCCCGCGAGCCGCGCCGTGTTACGTCCTTCGATGTGGCCCGTGCCGCCGGCGTCTCGCGTGCTGCCGTGTCGCGGGCCTTCACGCCGGATGCGAGCGTCTCGGAAAAAACCAGACAGAAGGTCTACCAGGCGGCCAAAGAACTCGGCTACCGGGTCAATTATCTCGCCCGCAGCCTCACCAACAAGCGCTCCGATTTCGTCGGCCTGGTGGCCGCCGGCCTCGACAACCCGTTCCGCACCCAGCAGCTCGAAAATCTGGCCCGGGCGCTGATCGCCCGCAATTATCGACCGATCCTGCTGCCGACATCCAAGGAGGCCGATAGCGCCACCGTGATCGGCCAGCTGCTGCATTACGCCGTTTCCGGGGTCATCATCACCTCGGATGCGCCGCCCTCGCATATTTTCGAGGAATGTGCGGTCGAAGGCGTACCGATCGTGCTGGTCAACAAGGGGGAAGATTTCCCCTTCGTCGACCGGGTCGTCTCCGATGACCGGATGTCGGGTTACACCGCCGTCGACCATCTCGTCGAAGCCGGCGCCAAAAGGCTCGCCGTCATCGCCGGCACGACGGTTTCCTATTCGTCGCGCCGCCGTGCGGAGGCTTTTCAAAGCCGCTGCCAGATGCTCGGGATCGATGCGCCGCTGATTCCGGTCGCCATCAACGATTACGCCCACGGCCACGAGGCCGCGCAGGCGCTCGTCGATAGGGGCGTCGACGGGGTGTTTTGCGTGAACGACTACATGGCATGTGGCGTTCTCGACGGGCTCGCCAAGGCCGGCCGGACCTATGGTTCGGTGAAGGTGATCGGCCACGACGACATCCCTCAGGCAAGCTGGTCGGCCTATGACCTCACCACTTTCGTACAACCCTGTGACGTGCAGGCGGAACAGGTGATCGATCTCCTGACCAGCCGCATGTCAGAACCGGACGCCGTCGCGCGTGTGGAATTCACGCCGGTGACGCTGATCAAAAGAAGAAGTGCATAGATGGCATCTGCATTCGATCTCTCCTCCTTGACCTCCCGCGCCACAGCCGCGATCACGGTCGCCCGCCGGGTCGGCATGCAAGCCGCCGCGTTCCGCGCAGAGGCTCTTCCCGAAACGCTCGGCGTCGAGAACAAGGGCCTGCAGGATTTCGTGACCGTCGCCGACAAGCGGGCCGAAGAAGCGATCCGCGCCGCATTGCTTGGAGAATTCCCCAATGACGCCTTCATGGGCGAGGAGGGTGGTGGCCACTCGGGCGAGCGCGGCACCTGGGTGGTCGACCCGATCGACGGCACGACCAATTTCATCCGCGGTTTCCGCCACTGGGGCGTTTCGATCGCCTTCGTCTCCGGCGGCGAGATCCTGGTCGGCGTGATCTACGATGCGGCGCAGGACCGGGTTTTTCATGCCATCCGGGGCGAGGGGGCCTTCAAGGAAGGCAAGCCGATCGCGGCGGCAAGGACCAGCGATCCCAACCACGCGATCGCCATTCTCGGCCATTCCCGCCGCACCGATTTCGAGGATTACCTCGCCATCTCGCGAAAACTCTACGAGCGTGGCATCGACTACCGCCGCATGGGGGCGGCTGCGATCGGCCTCATTCGTGTCGCAGAGGGCGTGTCCGATCTCTATTACGAACGGCACCTCTCCTCCTGGGACATGCTCGCCGGAGTGCTGATCGCCTCGGAGGCCGGTGCGACGGTCGCCGTGCCGGGGCTGGAGGAACTGCTGTCGCGGGGCGGCCCGGTGGTCGCCTGTTCGCCCGGCCTGACGGGCGAATTCGCGTTCCTGATGGAGATGGAAGGCCTGCGCGCTTTGGCGAGATGATGGGAACTAAGGGCTTGGGTCTGGCCGCGCGCGGTGACCCTCTTTCCCGAGGAGGCTGGACAGAAAGAGCCTATCCGGCATCCTGTCACCTCTGCTAAATGACATCCATGCCATTCGAAGACAAAAAGAAAAGCCGTGTGACGCTTCTCGATGTAGCGCGGCGTGCCAATGTCTCCCGCGCCACGGCCTCGCTCGTCATCCGCAAGAGCCCGCTGGTCGGCGCTGAAACGCGGGCGCGGGTCGAAGAGGCGATGCGCGAGCTCGGTTATGTCTACAATATGGGTGCCGCGCGGCTGAGGGCCGAACGCAGCCACACCGTCGGCGTCATCGTGCCCAATCTGACGAACCCTTTCTTCGCCGAACTGCTTTCCGGTATCGAGGCGGTGATCGATGCGGCGGGCATGGTGGTGATTCTCGCCAATAGCGGCGATCTCGTCGAACGGCAGAACATGGTGGTGCGGCGCATGCGCGAGCACGGCGTCGATGGCGTCATCGTCTGCCCGGCGGCCGGCACCGAACCGGCGTTCCTTCATCAGCTCGCCGAATGGGACCTGCCGCTGGTGCAGGTGCTTCGCCAGATCTCCGGCGAAGTGGACTATGCCGGTGCCGATTACGCGGACGGCATGCGCCAGGCCGTCGATTACCTGGCCTCGCTCGGCCACCGAACGATTGCTTTTGCCGTCCATGGCCCAATCCATTCCGCCTACCACGAGCGTGTCGAGGGCTTTCGCGAGGCCACGCAGTCACACGGCATCGACTCCGGCAGGATCGTTCGCGTGCCGAACCAGATCGGCGAGATCGCCGCTGCGGCACATCTGCTGTTCGGCGAAGCCGAACGGCCGACGGCGGTGATCTGCTTCAACGACGTCATCGCGCTCGGCCTTTCCGCCGGCCTCTACGACCGGGGCCTGAAGGTCGGCGAGAATTTTTCGCTGATCGGCTTCGACGACGTGACAGACGCGGAGGCGATGCGGCCGAGGCTGACCTCCGTTTCCACCGCGCCGGTGACGATCGGCGAAAATGCCGCCCGGCTTCTCCTCGACCGGCTGGCCGATCCCACGGGGCCCCCGCGCAGGGTTGTGAATGAAACGATATTGCATGTCCGCCAGTCCTGCGGGGTGGTCCCCGGTTCCGAGCCATAACAACCTGTTAATTCTGGTTGACGACCGGAAGAAAAGCTTTTAGATCGATCTAAATTGAAAGGCGCAGAGGGGCGGACCTCTTCGAAAGGGAGTTCCCCGCAATGACTGAGGTGAACGCAAACGCATCGGCCGCGGCCAGCAGCAGCGTGCCGCGATCGTAAGGACGCTGTGCATGAATCCGAAGATCATGCTGTTCGAGGAGCCGCCTCGGCGCTCGATCCGGAAATGGTCAAGGAAGTACTCGACACCATGATCGATCTCGCTAAAGAGGGTATGGCGATGCTTTGCGTCACCCATGAAATGGGATTTGCCCGCCAGGTCGCCGGCCGGGTGATCTTCATGGACCGTGGTGAGATCCTCGAAACAGCGGCGCCGGGAGAGTTTTCGGCAATAGTCCCAGGAACGAGCGCCTGAAGATCTTCCTCTGACAGATTTCTTAAAAGTCGCTGCGATGCAGTTAAAACGGAGTTCGGACGTGAAACCAGATATTCTGCTTGTGGAACCGTTGATGAAACTCATCGAGGACCAGCTCGATGCCGCCTATACCGTGCACCGGCTGTATGACCCGGCTCAGAAGGAAACACTGGAAGCGGCCTTGCCGAACATCCGCGCCGTGGCGACCGGCGGCGGTAGCGGTCTCTCCAACGAATGGATCGACAAGCTGCCCTCGCTCGGCGTCATCGCCATCAACGGCGTCGGCACCGACAAGGTCGACCTGAAATTCGCCCGCTCGCGCAATATCGACGTGACGACCACGCCCGGCGTACTGACCGACGACGTCGCCGACATGGGCATCGCGCTGATGCTCGCCGTGCTGCGCCATGTCGCCAAGGGCGACGCCTTCGTGCGCGCCGGCAAATGGGGCAAGGAAGCCTTCCCGCTCGGGCATAGCCCGAAGGGCAAGCGCCTCGGCGTTCTCGGCCTCGGCCAGATCGGCAAGGCATTTGGCCGACGCGCCGAAGCCTTCGGCATGGACGTGCGCTTCTGGAACCGCTCGCCGGTCGAGGATACGACCTGGAAGTCCTGCGCCTCGCCAGTGGCGCTGGCCGAAGATAGCGACGTGCTCTGCGTCATCGTTGCGGCAAATGCGCAGACCCAGAACATCGTCAACGCCGAGGTTCTGAAGGCGCTGGGGCCGAAGGGCATCCTGATCAATATCGCACGCGGCAGCGTCGTCGACGAGAACGCTCTGCTTGCCGCCCTGAACGACGGCACGATCGGCGCAGCGGGCCTCGACGTCTATCTCAACGAGCCCCGCATCCGCGAAGACTTCTTCACTGCGCCCAACACGGTGCTGATGCCGCATCAGGGCAGCGCGACGGTCGAGACACGCGTCGCCATGGGCGAACTGGTGCTGGCCAATATCGCCGCCCATTTTGCGAGCGAAAAGCCGCCGACCACCGTCAACTGAGCCGGAGAAGCAGGATGATCATCCGTCAGGCCTTTTTCGAAGGCGCGATCCGTGCCGGCCAGGAAGAGGCGTTCAAGGCCTATGTCGCCGAAAAGCTGATGCCCATGTGGCTGGCTTTTCCGGGCGTCAGGGAAGTCCGGGTGCTTTACGATATCGAGCGCGACGAGGGCGCCCCGTCCTACCCGATGGTGTTGTCGACCATGTACGAAAGCCGCGAGGTGCTCGCCGCGGCTCTCGAATCCCCCGTGCGCTACGAAAGCCGTGACATGACGAAGGGCCTGCTCGCGATGTTCGATGGTCACATCCATCATCACGTTTTCGATCTCGCGCTGGGCTGAAGTTCGCCTTTGGTCGTCGCTCAACCGCCAGCGGCTTTCGTGCCCGATCCGGGTGCGCGATAAGCGGGCGTATTCGGCTCGAACAGTTCGATCAGGTTTCCGGATGGGTCTTCGAGCAGGATCTGCTTGCCGCCCGTGCCCTGGATGATCTCGTTGCGGAAGCCGCAGCCGGCCGTCTTCAGCCGTTCGACCATTCCATCCAGATCCTCCACGGTCAGGTGGATGCGGTTCCAGCCTCCGGGCGTTTGCTGTTCCCCGGACGGCATGGGCGCACCGCCGCCACCCCGCGGGTTCGGCTGGGAGAGATAAAGATGCATGTCGCCGCGCGAGATTTCTGCAAATGGCGGGGCGGGGTGCATCTCGAGCTTGAAGCCGAGATGGGCGGTATAGAAATCGATGGCTGCCTTCACGTCGTTGACGATGTATCGGAAACATGCGGCCATGGTCTGCCCTCCTGACGTTCGGGTGGATATCTGAAGCGGAGCGTAATCCTGTTGCAACAGACGGCAAGTCTGATTTGTGTCATGGGCTGTAGAGGCCTGCGGTTCTTGCGGGGAATCTCCGACTAACGCAGCGCACGCGCATAGAGGCCGGGGGAAAGGCCGAAACTCCGCCTGAATATCCGCGTCATATGGCTTTGATCGGAAAAACCGCTGGCTGATGCCGCCTGCGCAAGTTCGACGCCGTCGGCAATCAGGCGCCGTGCGAGCTGGATGCGCCGTTGAAGCAGGTAGGCATGGGGAGTAAGCCCCATGGCCCTGTCGAAAGCCCGCAAAAGCCGAAACTGGCTAAGGCCGGCGAGGTTGGCGAGATCGGCAAGCGTGATCTCCGTGGCCGGATCGTCATCGATCCGCTGACGCGCGGCTCGTATTCCCAAAGGAACGGATGCTGGCGCCTGCGCCTCCCGCATTACCTCAGCCAGCAGCTTCAGCAGCAATTCCCGGCGGTGGAGCGCAGCACCGGTCTGCTCCGTGGTCATCGCCGCGAAAAGCTGCCGCATCATCGAGGCATGCGGCGGCTGCCGCAGCACGGGGTCGGCAAACTCGAGATCGCCGGGCCCGCCCTGACGGATATCGGCGACCGCACCGGCAATCACATCGGGATCGAAATAGAGCATTTGCCAGACACGGCCTTCGTCGCCGATCGGCGCGCCGTCATGGACTTCGCCGGGATTGACGGTGATGACGTCGCCCGGCCCGGCTTCGACCGGACCGCGTCCGCTCGCGGATTTCTGGGCGCCGCTCACGATCACGCCAATGCCGAACTGGTCGTGGGTGTGACGGGCGAAATGGTGGTCGGAGCGGGCGACGACCGCCTGCACGCCAGTCATGCCGCATCGAAACACCCGAAACCCGTTTGACCCTTCTGCCAGCATCTGATCCTCGCGTTCGAGCCACCATACCCCGACCAAGGAAGATCCCCAAGGCAGCATCTAGCCGGTTTGCAGCCCAGGACCGACCAGGGGAATCGTCGCCGTAGCGGCCATAGAGCCCTTCGACCTGCGGACCCGATCTAAAGGACGGTGCGCACCCGCCAGAGTTCGGGAAACAGCTCGACCTCCAGCATCTTCTTCAGGTAGGACGTGCCCGAGGTGCCGCCGGTGCCGCGCTTGAAGCCGATCACCCGTTCCACCGTCGTCACATGGTTGAAACGCCAGCGGCGGAAATAATCCTCGAAATCGACCAGCTTTTCCGCCAGTTCGTAAAGCTCCCAATATTTCCCGGGTGCGCTGTAGACCTGTTTCCAGGCCTCCAGCACCGTCTCGTTCTCGCTGCGGGTCGAGCGCCAGTCGGCTCTTGCCGCATCAGTGCCGATATCGAAGCCGCGGCGGGCAAGCAGCATCAGCGCCTCGTCGTAGAGGCTCGGGCGGGCGAGAATGCCTTCCAGCATCTCGATGACATCGGGCCGATGCGCATGCGGCCCCAGCATCGCGAGATTGCGGTTTCCCGCGAGGAATTCAATCGCGCGGTATTGATAGGACTGAAAGCCGGAGGACTGGCCGAGCGACGCGCGGAATTCCGTGTATTCGCTGGGTGTCATGGTGCGCAGCACGTCCCAGGCATTGTTGAGCTGCTCGAAGATGCGGGCAACGCGGGTGAGCATCTTGAAGGCCGGCTGTGGGTTGTCGTCGCGGATCGCGTGGATGGCCGACGAAATCTCATGAATGGCGAGCTTCATCCACAATTCGGACGTCTGGTGCTGGATGATGAACAGCAGTTCGTCATGGGCGGCCGAAATCGGCGCCTGGGCGTCGAGCACCTTTTCGAGATGCAGATAGTCGGAATAGGACATCTTCTCCCGAAAGGACATTTCCGCGCCGTCCGCGCTGGGATCGTAGGGTTTCGTGCTCATGATCTGTTTTCCGCGGTTGGAATTCCTACCTTCAACTTGACGATTTCGTCCGGTTCCGCAAGCAGGTCCTCCCTCCATTCCGGCATCAAGGGGGAGCTCGAGCGTGTCGGCTTGCATACGATCCTCTATCTGCTGTATGCAATGAATGGGCAGGAGAAAAAGAGCGATGGGCAACAGGGACCCTGTTTTCGGCTGGTGGGATGCTCCTCCGTTTATCGGCGAGCTGATCCAGTCATTGTCGGGCCGCGGCCGGGCATTGTTCGGCCTTTCGTCGCCGCCGGTGCAGAACCGCGATCTCGCCGGCCTCGCCGGGATGATCCTGTCCCGCCGCGGCGAAGTCTCCGGCGCCATCCTCGCAGAAGCTTTCCTCGAAGCCTATCGGCAGGCGAGCGCCCCGCAGCGGGAGGCTTTCATGCGTGCGTTGCTCGACCGTTTCGGTCCCGACCGTGCCGCTTTGGATGCCGCGGCCGCCGCTTACGGGGCTGAACCGAGTGCGGAGAATATCGCCAGGCTGCACGAAGCGGCGGAGCCGAGCCGGCAGGAACTTTTCCGCCGCATCAACTTCGCCAAGCGCGGCACGGCGGCGCTGGTCGAGATGCGCGAACACCTGATGGACATGCTGCCGAAGGAGCCGGCGCTGCAGCCGGTCGACCTCGATTTCTGCCATCTCTTCTCCTCATGGTTCAACCGGGGTTTCCTGATGTTGCGATCGATCGACTGGACCACGCCCGCCAATATCCTGGAGGCGCTGATCCGCTACGAGGCCGTGCACGATATCGACGGCTGGGACGACTTGCGTCGGCGGCTGGCGCCGGCCGACCGCCGCTGTTTCGGTTTCTTCCACCCGCAATTGGAGGACGAGCCGCTGATCTTCGTCGAGGTGGCGCTGACCGACCACCTGGCAGCTTCCGTCGACGCGCTTCTGGCCCGGGACCGTCAGCCACTCGACGTGCAGCAGGCGACGACGGCCGTCTTTTATTCGATCTCCAACTGCCAGCGCGGCCTTGCCGGCATTTCGCTCGGCAATTTCCTTATCAAGCAGGTGGTGAACGACCTGAAACGCGACCTGCCGCGGCTCGAAAATTTCGTGACGCTGTCTCCCATTCCCGGTTTCGGCGCCTGGCTGCGCGGCGAAGGCCGTGTTACCGACAGCGCGGAAATCCTGGAGGAAAAGCAGCGGCTTATCGCCAGGCTTGAAGGCGACTGGGCGTCTGCCGGGGAGCGTGAACTGGACCAGATCCAACGCGCCATGCTGCCGCTCGGGGCGCATTACCTCTTGAACGTGCGGCGCGGCAACGGCCGGCCGGTCGATCCGGTTGCGCGTTTCCACCTCGGCAACGGCGCGCAGGTCGAACGGCTCAATTTCCTCGGCGACCGGTCCGCGAAGGGCATGCGCCAGTCCTATGGCCTGATGGTCAACTATCGCTACCGGCTCGGCGAAATCGAGAAAAATCATGAAGCTTATGCCGAAAACGGGCATATCGCGGCGATGCCGGCGCTGCGCAAGCTGGCCCAACCGGTTTCCCAGGAGGTGTTTTGATGGCTGGTAATCTCTACGACGCGCTGCTTCGCGGCCTCGACCGGGAGGATCGGCTGCTCCTGACGGACGAAACGGCCGGCATGATGAGTTACCGCGCCTTCGCCGATCAATGCGCGCGGCTGGCCGGAGCGCTTCTCGAAGCCGGCTTACAGCCGGGCGACCGGGTGGCCGTCCAGGCGGAAAAGTCGGTGCCGGCGCTGGCGCTTTATCTCGCGACGGTCCGCGCAGGTGGCATCTACCTGCCGCTCAACATCGCCTATACGCCGGCGGAAATCGAATATTTCCTCACCGACGCCGAGCCGGCGATCTTCGTCTGCGATCCATCGAAACTCGCGTCGCTGGAGCCGATCGCCACGACCGCCGGTGCTAAAACCCTAACGCTCGATCCTGCAGGCAAGGGGACGCTCACCGAGGCGGCCGCCACCGCCGCACCGATTGCCGAAACCTCTGCGAGGGGCGGCGCGGATATCGCTGCGATCCTCTACACGTCCGGCACGACCGGGCGTTCCAAGGGCGCGATGCTCAGCCACGACAATCTTCTGTCGAACGCGATGTCGCTGGTCGAAAGCTGGCGCTTCACGGACAAGGACGTGCTGATCCACGCGCTGCCGATCTTCCACACGCACGGGCTTTTCGTCGCCACCAACGTGGTGCTCGCCTCGCGCGCCTCGATGATCTTCCAGCCGAAATTCGATCCCAACAAGATCATGGAGGCGATGCCCAAGGCGACCGTTCTGATGGGCGTCCCGACCTTCTACACCCGGCTGCTGCAGCATCCTGGATTGAGCAAGGAGAGCACCGCCCATATGCGCCTGTTCGTCTCCGGCTCGGCGCCGCTTCTGGCTGAGACGCATGAGGAATGGCAGGCGCGCACCGGCCATGCCATTCTCGAACGCTACGGTATGACCGAGACCAATATGAATACCTCGAACCCCTATGACGGACGACGTGTCGCCGGCACGGTCGGCTTTCCGCTGCCGGGAGTTCAGGTGAGGATCACCGACCCGGAAACCGGCGCTTCCTTCGGTACGGAGGAAATCGGCATGATCGAGGTACGGGGCCCCAACGTCTTCTCGGGCTATTGGCGCATGCCGGAAAAGACGGCCTCGGAATTCCGCACGGATGGGTTTTTCATCACCGGCGATCTCGGGAAGATCGATGCGGACGGCTATGTCCACATCGTTGGCCGCGGCAAGGACCTGATCATCACCGGCGGCTACAATGTATACCCGAAAGAGGTGGAGATGGAGATCGACGCCATGGCGGGCGTCACCGAAAGCGCCGTCTTCGGCGTGAAGCATCCGGATTTCGGCGAGGGCATTATTGCCGCGATCGTCCTGAAATCGGGCGCCCAACTGATCGAACAGGACATTATCAAGGCGCTCGACGGCCGTCTGGCCGGCTATAAACGCCCGAAAAAGGTGGTTTTCGTAGCCGAACTGCCGCGTAACACGATGGGCAAGGTCCAGAAGAATATACTTCGCCAGCAGTTTTCCGGAACTTTCGAGCCCTCAGTCGCTGCAAAATAGAGGATCGTGATTTTAGGACTTGACGGTTCATGTATACGCGTGGACTATGAATTGCATACGAGCACGGATCATTTCGGGAGGAAGTGGGATGTTGCAACAGGGAAAGCCGGACGGCGCCCAGCCGCTTGTCGCCGTCCACAACCCGATGGGTTACCCGCCGAAAGTCAGCCGCAAGCAGCCGGCGAGCCGGCCGGCCAGCCTGGACGGCAAGGTCCTCTATCTCGTCGACAGCCGCTTTGACGATTCCGTCGAACTCCTCAAGGAGGTCGAGGCCTGGTTTCTACGCAACATGCCCTCTGTCGATGTGCGGATTCGCCAGATGGCGAACACCTACTCGAAGGACGATCCCCGGCTGTGGGAGGAGATCAAGGAAAACGGCCATGCGGCGATCATCGGCGTCGGTCATTGCAGCACCTGCGCGCCGGCCGTTACCACACACGCGATCACCCTTGAGACCAAATACGGTGTGCCGACGGCCGCGATCCACACGGAAAAATTCGACAAGGTCGTCCGTTCCGTCGCCAAGATGGGCGGCCTTTCGCAGCAGCCGCTGGTCTTCGTGCCGCAGCCTGTCATGGGAAAGACGGCGGAAGAGCTGCGCGCCTATGTGGAAGGCATCGATCCGGTCAGCGGCAAGCCGGTGATGAAGGAGATCATCGAGGCGCTGACCGTCGGCCTGGCAGCCGGCGCCGAGGACGCGCAGTTCGAGCGCAACACGCCGCGCCTCATCGAGCCGGACACCGAGGACAATCTCCACGCCGCCTTCCTGCGCAACAACTGGACCGACAAACTGCCGATCATCCTGCCGACCGACGCCCGCGTCGCCGACATGCTGGCGGGCACGTCCCGCAAGCCGGATGAGGTCGTCGGGCACATGCAGCCAACCACCAATCGCGGCCTGTGGGAATATACGGTCGAAAAGGTCGCCGTGAATGCGGTCATGGCCGGAGCGTCGCCCGAATATTTCCCGGTCATCCTGGCGCTGGCGGCGGCAGAGGTTTCCGCACGCGGCTCGACGTCCTCTTCGGCTGCGGCGATGGCGGTCGTCAACGGGCCTGTCCGCAACGAGATCGGCATGAACTGCGGCGTCGGCGCGCTCGGCCCTTATAGCCATGCCAACGCCACGATCGGCCGCGCCTTCGGGCTCTTGTCGCAGAACCTGCAGGGCGGCTCGGTTCCGGGCGAGACCTTCATGGGATCGCTCGGCAACAACTACACCTACAACAACCTCACCTTCGCGGAAAACGAGGAGCGCAGTCCGTGGGAGCCGCTGCATGTGCAGAAGGGCTTCGACGCCCGGACGAGCACCGTCAGCCTCTTCCACGGCTGCCGTTCCACCACGTTCAGCCTCGGCCTGCGCAAGGAATACTGGCGCGAACATGTGCGCGACATGCTGCTCGGGACCGATGCGATCACCGCGCCGACCCTCGTGCTCGATCCGATCTGTGCAAGGCAGTTCATCCATCGCGGTGGTTTCGTGAACAAGCATGACCTGCTCGACTTCATCTACGAGACGGCGCAGATGCCGGCCGGCCGCTATTGGGATCTGCAGCTCGTGCAGAACTATATCTATCCCCGCGCCACCTTCGGCGAGGAGCCGATGGCCGGCAAGCTGAAGCCGGGCAAGGACGAGCTCATCCATATCTTCCGGCCGCAGGATATCAACGTCGTGGTCGTCGGCGGCGAGTCCAACGGCTATTGGCAGATCTACGGCGCGCATTACCGCACCACCGTTTCCATCGACGATTGGCGCTGACGATGGCGAACGATTACGACATCGTGGTCATCGGCGCCGGCGTGGCGGGGCTCAACGCCGCGATCACTGCCGCCCGGCATGGCGCGCGCACGATGATCATCGACATGCTCGGCGCCGGCGGCCAGGTGATCAATGTCGACCGCATCGACAATTTTCCGGGCCCTGCCGAAGGCATGTCCGGTTTCGAGCTCGGCCCGATGCTGCAGATGCAGGCGGACGAGGCGGGTGTCGAATTCGCCCTCGACACGATCGAGACCATCTCCAGGACGGAGATCGGCTTTCGCATCGCCGGCGCAGACCTCGATCTTTCGGCAGGCGCGGTGATCATCGCAGCCGGCTCGGTCAAGCGAACGCTCGGCATTCCGGGCGAGGCGGAGTTCGAGGGACGCGGCGTTTCCCATTGCGCGTCCTGCGACGGCCCGCTGATGCGCGGCAGGCAAGTCTGCATCATCGGCGGCGGGGATTCGGCATTGGATGAGGCTTTGGCGCTCGTCCCGCACGCCGCCCGCGTCACGGTCATCCACCACGGTTCACGCCTCACTGCCAGCGCCGCCCTTCAGGCGAAAGCGCAGGAAGCGGGCAATATCGAGGTTAGGCTGAACACGGTCGCGACCGCGATCCGCGGCGAGGACGGCGTCAGCGCGGTCACCGTGCGCGATCTTTCTGCCGGCACGGAGGGCGACATTCCCTGCCATGGCGTCTTCGTCTATGTCGGGCTGGCCCCCAATACGGCTTTCCTCGGCAGTGCAGTGGCGCTTGCATCCGATGGCCGGATCGTCATCGATCTCGACATGCAGACCTCGGTGCCCGGCATTTTCGCCGCCGGCGATATCCGGAGCCGTTCGGTCGCGCATCTGGCGGCCTCAGCCGGTGACGGGGTAACGGCGGCGATCTCTGCGGTGCGCCATCTTGCGGCGACCGGCAGCGGAGAGCCGGTTAAACATCATGCATCGGCGGGGTGACCGAGATGAACGTGCAGCTCAAAGGCAAGCAGGGCAAACCGAGCGTTCGCGACGCGATCGAGCAGGATATCGTCACGGGCTTCTATTCCCCAGGCGACCGGCTCGACGAAGCAGGGCTTGCCGCCCGGCACCAGGTGTCCCGCACACCAGTGCGCGAGGCGCTGATCCAGCTCAGCACCATGGGCCTCGTCAAGATGGTGCCCAATCGTGGCGCCTTCGTCACCCAGCTGACGATCACCGAACTCGTCGAGATGTTCGAGGTGATGGGCGAACTCGAGGCCATGTGCGCCCGGCTTGCCGCCCGCCGCATCCGACCGGAGCAGCTGGAACGGCTCGAAGAGGCGCAGGCCGCCTGCGCGACGGCCCAGCAGGCTGGAAATTCGGACGACTATTATTACGCCAATGCGGAATTCCACCGGCTGATCTACGAGGCAAGCGGCAACGGCTTTCTCGCGGAGAACGCCCATGCGCTGCAGCGGCGGCTGAAGCCCTACCGGCGCCTGCAATTGCGGGTTCCGGGTCGCGTCAACAGTTCGTTGTCGGAGCACGAGGAGGTGCTTGCAGCGATCCGTGCCCGCGATGATGTCCGCGCCCGCGATGCGATGCGCAACCACGTGGTCATCCAGGGCGAATATTTCAGCGACTTCCTGGCGCTGATGCGCCCGGTGGAACGCCAACTGATCCCCGGCGAATGATGAGGAGCATCGCCATCGGGGTCGAGCGGCGCCGAACGAACGCATGAATTTTTAAGCTCGGGAGGGTCGAGCTTGTCGCCGGCCATGGGCCGGATCAACGGGAGGAGAGATCATGAAGCATGCCATGACTTATGTGGCCGGCCTGGTTCCGGCATTCTTGCTGGCGGCCGGTCTTGCCGGCGCGGCTGAAATGACGGCCGGCGAAAAGCAACTCTACGACGCCGCCAAGAAGGAAGGTTCGGTCACCTGGTACGTCTCGCAGACGACCACCGAGTTCGCAGACGGAATGTGCGGTCTGTTCAAGAAGAAATATGCCGGCGTCGAGTGCAACGTGGTGCGCGCCTCCGGCCAGGTCATCTTCCAGCGTCTCGTGCAGGAACTGCAGGCCAAGGCGGTGCAGGGCGACCTGATGTCGACCAACGACGACGGCCAGATGCTGCAGCTGAAGGAGCAGGACGCGCTTGCCCAGTACGCGCCGGAAAACCTGAAAGACATGGTGCCGGAGCTTCGCGCGCTGGCCGATAAGGAAAACTACTGGATCACGTCGGGTGTCTCGCCTCTCGTCATCGCCTACAACACCAAGCTGGTGACCGAGGCGGAGGCGCCGAAGAACTGGACCGATCTTGCCGATCCCAAGTGGAAGGGCCAGGTGGCCATCGGCCACCCGAGCTTCTCCGGCAGCGTCGGGCTCTGGACGATCCTGATGAACGATCTCTACGGCTGGGACTTCTTCACCAAGATCGAGAAGAACAAGCCGCAGATCGGCCGTTCGGTAGCCGACGGCCACAATCTCGTCGCATCGGGCGAACGCAAGGTGGCGCTGGCGCCGCTGCCGCTGATCCTGTCGGATTCGATCCTCAAGAAGGTGCCGATCGGCGTCATCTACCCGACAGACGGTGCCCTGCTGCCGCCTTCGGCAACCGCGATCATGAAGGACGCGCCGCATCCGAATGCCGCGCGGCTGTTCGAGAATTTCCTGCTCGGGCCGGAAATCGCCGAATACTTCGCCAAGGACTACCGTTACCCGCTGCGGGCCGGTGTGCCGCTCGCCGAAGGCATGCGTCCGCTCGACAGCTACAAGACGAAGTCGATTGCGACGGTTGACGGCATCAAGAAGCTGCCGGAAGTCCAGGAAAAGTTCCGCGACACGTTCGGGATCTGAACCGCGTCCGGAGGCTGGCTCCAACTGGCCTCCGCCACCACCACGCCCGATGGCGTGACCTGTTTCCGACGCCTCCAGTGACAAAGCGAGCGCCGATCATGACGAGTGTTTCCCATCCCGTGTCCACCACCTGGTCGCAAGACCAGCCGGCGAAGGTGCGCGTGCCCTGGCACCAGCGGCTGCAGCCGGCCAATCTGCTCTGGCTGTTCCTGGCCGGGATCCTGGTCGTGCTGATCATGGCGCCGATGTGGACGCTCGTCGTCTCCAGCTTCACCGATGCCAAAACCGGCGGCTGGACGCTTCACAACTATGTCGAGGCCTATGGCAAGGAACGCCATATCACGGCGCTCACCAACACGCTGAAAATGGGCGCCGTCGTCGTCGCGCTGAAACTGGCCTTCGGCGTGCCGCTCGCCTGGGCCTGCACGCGAACCGACATGCCCGGCCGCAACTTCGTACGTTACAGCGTGTTCGGGGCCTTCATCATGCCGCCCTATCTCGCCGGCGTGGGCTGGATCCTGCTCGCCGGCCCCAATACCGGCTGGATCAACCGCGTCTGGCATAGCCTTTCCGGCTCGACCGAGCCGCTGGTCAACATCTTCTCCTTCGGCGGCCTGGTGCTGGTTACCGCGATTGGCGGCTTCTTCCTGGTCTTCGTGCTGGTGAGCTCGGCCTTCGAGATGATCAATTCGGAGATGGAGGATGCCGCCAATATTCTCGGCGCCGGACCGTTCAAGACGGCAATGAAAGTGACCTTCCCGCTCGTCATGCCGGCGATCATCGGGTCCGCGCTTCTGTCCTTCCTCGGTGCGATCGCGCTCTACGGCGTGCCGGCGCTGATCTCTATCCCGGCTCGATATCCGGTCGTGGTCATCCAGCTCACCGAGTTCTTTTCGTTCCCGCTCAGAATCCAGGTGGCGGCCGCCTATTCAATCCCGCTGTTGCTGATCACGGCCGCAATGCTCGGGCTGCAGAAACTGATCCTGCGCCGCAAGGGCTATGTCTCGGTCAGCGGCAAGGGCGGCGAGCGTCGCATCGTCAAGCTCGGCAGATGGCGCTGGGTATTGTTTGCCTATTGCTTCTGCGTGGTGGCGCTGTCGGTGCTGATGCCGCTGTTCGTGCTGCTGCTCGCCGCCTTCTCGGACTCCTGGACGACCGGCTTCTCGTTCAGCAACCTCACGCTTTCCAACTTCCATTACGTGCTCTTCGAGCATTCCAGCTCGCAGAAGGCCCTGGTCGGCAGCATCGGCCTCGGCATCGTGGCAGCGACGGTGGCGATCACGCTGGCTTTGTTCATCGCCTATATCGTGCAGCGCAGGCTGATCCCGTTCTCGGGCCTGCTCGCCTTCCTGGCGGTCTCGCCCTATGTGGTGCCCGGCATCGTGCTTGCCATCGGCTTTTACGCGGCCTATGCCCTGCCGCCGATCGCGCTTTACGGCACCTATACGATCATGGCGCTCGCCTTCGTCACCCGTTTCCTGCCGATCGCCTTCACCACCAGTTCGGCCGGCGTGCGCAGCATCCATCCCGAAATGGAGGAGGCGGTGCGGATCCTCGGCGGCGGACGGGTGACGGCGCTGCGGCATGTGGTTGGCCCGCTTCTCAAGCGGACGCTTGCCGGCGGCTGGCTGCTGATCTTCGTGCCGGCGGCACAGGAACTCTCGACCGCCATCTTCCTGGTCGGTCCCACCACGCGCGTCGTTTCCGTCGTGCTGCTCGATCTCAGCGAGGAAGGCGAGCTCGAAAAGCTCGCGGCGCTGGGCTCTCTGTTGTTGATTATCATTGTCGCAGTCGTCGCCCTCGGGATGCGTTATCTCGGACGCGACTTCATGTTGAGGAGAAGCTAATGGACGGACTTGTCCTCAGGAAATTGGGCCGCCGTTTCGGTGCCGTCGATGCGGTTCTGGATTTCGACCTGCATATCAAGCCCGGCGAATTCGTCTCGCTGCTCGGCCCTTCCGGCTGCGGCAAGACGACGACGCTCCGCATGATCGCCGGTTTCATCGACCCGACCTCCGGCTCGATCGAGCTCGACGGCAAGATATTGTCAGCGCCTTCCGGTGCCGTGCCGCCGGAAAAGCGCGGCATGTCGATGATCTTCCAGTCCTACGCGATCTGGCCGAACATGACCGTCTCGCAGAACGTCGCCTTCGGCCTCAACCTGCGCAAACTGCCCTCCGACGAAGTCAAGAAACGCGTCGGCGCGGTGCTCGAAACGGTGCGGATGAGCCATCTCGCCGACCGTTACCCGGCCGAGCTCTCCGGTGGTCAGCAGCAGCGTGTCGCGCTCGCACGCGCCGTCGTCATCCGACCGGCGGTGCTTTTGCTCGATGAACCACTTTCCAATCTCGATGCCAATTTGCGCGAGGAAATGCGCTTCGAGATCAAGCGCATGCATGACGAGTTCAAGATCACCTCGGTCTACGTCACCCACGACCAGGGCGAGGCGATGGTGACGTCCGATCGCATCGCCGTGATGAACAACGGCCGCCTCGAACAGATCGACACACCTTACGCACTGTACAGCCGGCCGAAGACGCGCTTCGTGGCGAGCTTCATCGGCCGCACCAATTTCCTCTCCGGCAATTGCGGCAACCACATGATCGATTTTGCCGGCTTCAGCGTGCCGCTGGCGATGATCGGCGAGGAGGTGACCGGGGGCGGGCCGATCACGGTCTCGATCCGCCCGCAGGCGATGAAGCTCTCGGCGACCGAAGTGTCAAGGGACAAGGTCATAAACCTGCAGGGTTCGGTTCAGCAATCCGCCTTCCTCGGCGAAACCTGGGATTACGTCTTCCAGCCGAAGGACAGCGGGTTGCAGTTCCGGGTCGCGGCACCGCCGGCGGATGTCTTCCAGGTCGGCGCGCCGGCCTGGCTGCAGATCGACCCGGCGCAGATCGTGCCGATCGCGGATTGAGGCTCGGCTCGATCCGCGGTCTTTCGCCCGAATAGGTCAAGACGAGGAAAGCGGCGTTGAACCTTTGGCGCCGGTCCTGTATCGGTG